>WBZP01000611.1_pt1 | contig 47749 bp, 59 predicted proteins | sample 5204301 | NCBI WGS metagenome assembly WBZP01 (sample SAMN12412401, study PRJNA552823) | activated sludge metagenome | isolation source: activated sludge from nitrification reactor of wastewater treatment plant... | place: USA: Pennsylvania | collected 2017
CAGGCGGGTCTGCCGCGCACGGCGCAGGCGTTGTTCTTTCTTGGTCATGCTCATGGCTGGGCTCCTTACTTCTTCTTCGTCTCTTTGAGCACCACGCGCTCACCGACATAGCGGATGCCCTTGCCCTTGTAGGGTTCGGGCGGACGGAAGGCACGGACCTCTGCGGCCAGCTGGCCCACGGCCTGGCGGTCCGGCCCTGAGATGACGATTTCGGTCTGGCTGGGGGTTGTCACCTTGATGCCGGCGGGCATGTCCTTGACCACCGGGTGCGAGTAGCCGACCTGCAGGCTCAGCTTCTGGCCCTGAGCCTGGGCACGAAAACCCACGCCGACGAGGTTGAGCTTCTTCTCGAAGCCCTTGCCGACTCCTCCAACCATGTTGGCCACCAGCGCCCGCATCGTGCCGCTCATCGCGTCGGCCTCGGCAGAATCGTTGGTGGGTTTGAAGTTCAACTGGCCGGCATCGTGGGTCACGGTCACCAGGGGATTCAAGGCACGCACCAGCGTGCCATTGCTTCCCTTGACCGTGATGCTCTCGGCCGAGACGGACACGTCCACGCCTTTCGGCAGGGAGATCGGCATTTTTCCTACGCGGGACATCGTGCTGCTCCCCTCAAGCCACGTAGCACAGGACTTCGCCACCGACACCGGTCTGGCGCGCCTTGCGGTCAGTCATCACGCCCCTGGGCGTGGTGACGATGGCCACCCCGAGGCCGTTCATCACTTGCGGAATCGCATCGCGACCCTTGTAGATGCGCAGGCCGGGGCGGCTGACACGCTCGATGCGCTCGATGACCGGCCGACCGGCGTAGTACTTCAGCGCCAGTTCCAGTTCGTGCTTGCCTTCGTTGTCCCGCACGGCAAAGCCATCGATGTAGCCCTCGTCCTTCAGCACTTGCGCGATTGCGACCTTTAGCTTGCTCGACGGCATCGTGACCGCGGCCTTGGCGACGCTTTGCGCGTTGCGAATGCGGGTCAGCATGTCGGCGATGGGATCACTCATGCTCATGGAAAATCTCCTGATCGTCTCGCCGAATTACCAGCTGGCCTTGACCACGCCGGGAATGTCGCCCTTGAAGGCGAGCTCGCGGATCTTGTTGCGGCCCAGCCCGAACATCTTGAACGTGCCGCGGCCGCGGCCGGTCAGGGCGCATCGGTTGCGCAGCCGCGACGGATTGGCATTGCGCGGCAACTTCTGCAGTTCCAGGCGAGCGGCGTAGCGCTGCTCGTCCGTGAGCTTGGCGTCGTTGGACAAGGCCTTGAGCTCGGCGTACTTCTTCGCGAACTTGGCAACCAGCTTTTCGCGCTTTTCTTGGCGCTGGATGACGGACAGTTTGGCCATGATAGGTGCCTCAGTTCTTGAACGGGAACTTGAACGCCGTCAGCAGTGCCTTGCACTCGTCGTCGCTCTTCGCGCTGGTCGTGATGCTGATGTTCATGCCGCGGATCACGTCGATCTTGTCGTACTCGATCTCGGGGAAGATGATCTGCTCCTTCACACCGACGTTGTAGTTGCCACGGCCGTCGAAGGCGCGGCCGCTGATGCCGCGGAAGTCGCGCACCCGCGGCAGCGCCACCGTGACGAAACGATCGAGGAATTCGTACATGCGCACGCCACGCAGCGTGACCATCGTGCCGATGGGCACGTTGTCGCGGATCTTGAAGGCTGCAATGGCCTTCTTGCTCTTGGTGACCACCGGCTTCTGCCCAGCGATCTTGGTGAGGTCGCCCACGGCGTTGTCCATCACCTTCTTATCGGACACCGCCTCGCTCACGCCCATGTTCAGCGTGATCTTCTGCAGGCGCGGGACCTGCATCACCGACTTGTAGCCGAACTTGGCCATCAGGGCCGGCACCACGCTTTCGCGGTAGTAGGTCTGCAGGCGGGCAGCCGGGGCCGGCCCAACCGGACCGGCTACGGCGGCCACGGCGGCGGAGGGCTTGGTCGGCTTTGCGGCCTTGGCCGTCTTGCCTTCGGGGGCTTGTGGAGTCTTCTTTGCCATGATGCCAAGTCTCCCTTAGGCCTTGATCTCGACGCCGGTGGACTTGTAGACACGTGTCTTCTTGCCGCCATCCAGCAGCTTGATGCCCACGCGGTCGCCCTTGCCGGTTGCGGCGTTGTAGATCGCCACGTTGGACTGGTGGATGGGCATGGTCTTGTCGACCACACCCCCCGTCGTGCCCTTGAGCGGGTTGGGCTTGACGTGCTTCTTCACCACGTTGACACCTTCGACGACGATGCGCTGCTCGTCGACGCGCTGTGTCACGGTGCCGCGCTTGCCCTTGTCGCGACCGGTGGTCACGATGACCTGGTCGCCCTTGCGAATCTTGTTCATGGTCGGTCCTTGGATCGGTGCTTCGCCGCTCAGAGCACTTCGGGTGCGAGAGACACGATCTTCATGAAACGCTCGGTGCGCAGTTCGCGCGTCACCGGCCCGAAGATGCGCGTACCGATGGGTTCGAGCTTGGCATTGAGCAGCACGGCGGCGTTGCCATCGAACTTGATCAGCGAACCGTCCTGGCGGCGCACGCCCTTGGCCGTGCGCACGACCACGGCGCTGTAGACCTCGCCCTTCTTGACGCGGCCACGGGGCGCAGCTTCCTTGATGCTGACCTTGATCACATCACCGATGCCGGCGTAGCGGCGCTTGGAGCCGCCCAGCACCTTGATGCACATGACGGACTTGGCGCCCGTGTTGTCGGCCACGTCGAGCCGCGATTGCATTTGGATCATTTTTTTCCCCAACTTGGTCGCGGTGGCTTTCGCCTTTGCGGCCAGTCTTGGGCCCGTGGGTGGGATGAACCGGAGGTGGGACGCCGTGCACTACGGCCACGCAGTGCACTACGCCTGTCCGGCGAAGCCTCGCATTGTCTCAGAGTTCGGCGGACGTCGTCAAGACTGACTGACTAACCGACTGCAGCGCCAGCCGCTCCGCTCATGCTTGAAGCGTCTGCGCCTGTTTGAGCAGCGTGGTGGCGTCGCTGACTTCGAACTTTCCCGGCGCTTCGACGTTCAGGGTCTTGACGACGCCATCGACCACCAGCATCGAGTAGCGGTTGGAGCGCAGCCCCATGCCCTTGGCTGTCAGATCGAGAGTGAGGCCGGTGGCCTTGGCGAAATCCGCACTTCCGTCGGCCATCATGCGCACCTTGCCGGCGGTCTTCTGGTCGCGGCCCCAGGCACCCATAACGAAGGCGTCGTTGACGGAGACGCACCAGATCTCATCGACGCCCGCCGCCTTGAACTGGGCCGCCTGCTCGACGTAACCGGGCACATGCTTGGCCGAGCAGGTCGGTGTGTAGGCGCCGGGCAAAGCAAAGATCGCAATCTTCCTGCCCTGCGTGGACTTCTGGACATCGAAGCTGTTCGGGCCAATGGAGCATCCATTGCCCTCGACCTCGACGAACTCCTGCAAGCTGCCAGCGGGCAACGAGTCTCCAACCTTCAACATGCGCGACCTCCTGAGGATCAATCGAAAACGACCGGACCCGAAGTCTCCAGTGTCCGGCCGCTGGGCATGGCCAACAGGGTCTTTCACCCTGTTGCCCGGTCAGACGATCTTGGCCTTCTCGATCAGCCGCGTGACGGTCCAGGACTTGGTCTTGCTGATCGGACGCCCTTCGGCAATCTCGACCAGATCGCCCATCTTGTATTCGCCCCTTTCGTCATGGGCGTGGTACTTGCTGGACTTGGCCACGATCTTGCCGTAGAGCTCATGCGCCGTACGGCGCTCGACCAGCACGGTGACCGTCTTGGTGCGCTTGTCGCTGACCACCCGGCCCACCAGAGTACGGGTGTTCTTGGCCGGCGCGGAGCCAACCGCTGCGGATTGCGTTTCGCTCATTTGGCAGCCCCTTGCTGACGCTTCTTCTCAGCGATGATGGTCTTCACGCGGGCCACGTCGCGCCGCGTATTGCCCAGCTGCGTGTGATTGGTGAGTTGCTGCGTGGCCTTTTGCATGCGCAGACCAAAGTGGGCTTTCAGCAGCTCGGAGACTTCCTTCTCCAGCGCCGCAATGTCCTTGGCGCGCAGTTCGGATGTTTTCATGTTGATCCTCTAGGCCTCAGCTTCCGACCTGGCGCGCCACGAAGGTGCAGCGCAGCGGCAGCTTGGCCGAAGCGAGCAGGAAGGCTTCGCGGGCCAACTGCTCGGGCACACCGTTGATTTCGTACAGCACCTTGCCGGGCTGGATCTCGGCGACGTAGTACTCTGGGTTACCCTTGCCGTTGCCCATGCGCACTTCGGCCGGCTTCTGCGAGATCGGCTTGTCGGGGAAGATGCGGATGAAGATGCGGCCACCGCGCTTGATGTGGCGGCTGATGGCGCGGCGGGCGGCCTCGATCTGGCGTGCCGTGATGCGGCCGCGTTCGGTCGCCTTGAGGCCGAAGTCGCCAAAGGATACGTTGGCGCCGCGCGTGGCGATGCCCGTGTTGCGGCCCTTCTGTTCCTTGCGGTACTTGCGACGTGCGGGTTGCAGCATCGTTATTCTCCTTTGGTCTCACCCGCCGAGGCACCCGGGGGGGGCGCGGTGCGGCGAACGCGCTTGACGGCCGGGCCTTTGGAGCCATCGGCGGCCGGCGCAACCGGGGCGCCCGAGGGCGCCGTGTCGGTACGTGCGGCACCGCGGTCACCGCCCGAGCGTCCCCGGCCTCCCGGCGCGCCCGGGCGTCCGTCCGGACGCGGGCCGCGCCGCTCGCGGCGATCGTTGTCGCCCTCGGTCTTGGGCAATTGCGGGGCCTCGCCATTGGCGAGGCGGTCGCCGCGGTAGACCCAGACCTTGACGCCGATGATGCCGTAGGTCGTCTTGGCTTCGGACAGTCCGTAGTCGATGTCGGCGCGCAGGGTATGCAGCGGGACACGCCCTTCGCGGTACCACTCGCAGCGCGCGATCTCGATGCCATTGAGTCGGCCCGAGGACATGATCTTGATGCCTTGAGCGCCCAAGCGCATGGCGTTCTGCATGGCGCGCTTCATGGCACGGCGGAACATGATGCGCTTTTCGAGCTGCTGGGTGATGCTGTCGGCGATCAGCTGTGCATCGACTTCCGGCTTGCGGATTTCTTCGATGTTGACAGCCACCGGCACGCCCAGGCGGCGACTCAGTTCGGCCTTCAGATTTTCGATGTCCTCGCCCTTCTTGCCGATCACCACACCCGGACGTGCCGAAAATATGGTGATGCGCGCGTTCTTGGCGGGCCGTTCGATCAGGATGCGTGAGACCGCGGCGCTCTTGAGCTTGGTCTTGAGGTAGTCCCGCACCTGCAGGTCTTCGGCCAGCATGCCGGCGAAGCTGCGATGATTGGCGAACCAGCGTGACTGCCAGGCACGGGTCACAGAAAGCCGGAAACCGGTCGGGTGGATCTTTTGTCCCATGTTCTTTCCCAGTTCCTCAGTTTCCGACGGTCACGTAGATGTGACAGGTGCCCTTGCTGATTCGAGCACCGCGACCCTTGGCGCGCGCCGAGAAGCGCTTGAGCACCGTGCCTTGCTCGACGTAGATCGACTTGATCTTCAGCTCGTCGATGTCGGCACCGTCGTTGTGCTCGGCATTGGCCACGGCGGACTCGACCACCTTCTTGATGATGCCGGCGGCCTTCTTCTGCGTGAAGCTCAGGATGTTGATGGCCTGATCGACCTTCTTGCCGCGGATCATGTCGGCCACCAGCCGCCCCTTGTCCGAAGACAGGCGCACGCCGCGGGCAATTGCTTTGGTTTGCATCGCTGCTCGCTCCTTACTTCTTGGCCTTCTTGTCCGCGGGGTGACCCTTGAACAAGCGGGTGAGGGCGAACTCGCCGAGCTTGTGGCCGACCATCTGGTCAGTCACATACACGGGTACATGCTGCTTGCCGTTGTGCACGGCCACCGTCAGGCCGATGAACTCGGGCAGGATCGTGCTGCGGCGAGACCAGGTCTTGATCGGCTTCTTGTCCTTGATGGCAGAGGCTTTCTCGACCTTGGCCAGCAGATGATGGTCCACGAAGGGACCCTTCTTGAGCGAACGGGTCATGTCTGCGACCTCACTTCTTGCGACGCGAGACGATCATCGTCTGCGTGCGCTTGTTGCTGCGCGTGCGATAGCCCTTGGTCAGCGTGTTCCACGGCGACACCTGCGGCTTGCCCTCGCCGGTGCGGCCTTCGCCACCTCCGTGCGGGTGATCGACCGGGTTCATGGCCACGCCACGGACGGTCGGACGGATGCCCTTCCATCGGATTGCACCGGCCTTGCCGTAGTGGCGCAGGCTGTGCTCTTCGTTGCTGACCTCACCGATCGTGGCGCGGCAGTCGATGTGAATCTTGCGCACCTCGCCCGAGCGCAGCCGGACCTGCGCGTAGATGCCCTCGCGCGCCATCAGCGTCACGCTGGTGCCGGCCGACCGCGCGATCTGCGCGCCTTTTCCCGGCATCATCTCAACGCAATGGATGATCGAGCCGACCGGGATGTTGCGGATCGGCAGCGTATTGCCGGCCTTGATGGGCGCCTCGGCACCGCTGAGCAGCGTGGCGCCGGCTTCCACGCCGCGCGGCGCGATGATGTAGCGGCGCTCGCCATCGGCGTAGCACAGCAACGCGATGTGTGCCGTGCGATTGGGGTCGTATTCAATGCGCTCGACCTTGCCGGGAATGCCGTCCTTGTCGCGCAGGAAGTCCACCACCCGGTAGTGATGCTTGTGGCCACCCCCTTTGTGGCGCATCGTGATGTGGCCGTTGTTGTTGCGGCCGGACTTCTGCTTCTGCGGTTCGAGCAGGGAAGCTTCCGGTGCACCCTTGTGCAGATGCTTGTGCACCACCTTGACCACGGCACGCCGACCAGGCGAGGTGGGCTTGACTTTGACGACAGCCATTTATGAGGCCTCCCCGGAGAAGTTGAGCTCCTGGCCCGGCTTGAGCGCGACGAACGCCTTCTTGACGTGGTCGCGGCGGCCGATGCTGCGACCGAAGCGCTTGACCTTGCCCTTTTGCACCGACGTGCTGACCGAAGCGACCTCGACCTTGAACATCAGCTCGACAGCGGCCTTGATCTCCGGCTTGGTGGCATCGCGCAGGACCTTGAACATCACCTGGTTGCGCTTCTCGCCCAGCTGCGTGGCCTTCTCCGAGATGATGGGCGCCACCAGCACCGTGGCCAGTCGGCCCTCGGCGAACTTGCGCTGTGCGGGGGTGGGGTTGATCCGGCTCATGCGAACATCTCCTTGAGCTGCTCGATCGCACCCTTGGTCACCAGCACCTTCTTGTAGTAGACCAGCGACAGCGGATCGGCATAGCGCGGCTCTACCACCAGGACATTGGCCAGGTTGCGCGAAGCCAGCGCCAGGTTGTCGTCGATCTGGTCGGCGATCACTAGCACCGAATCCAGGCCCATGGCCTTGAGCTTGGCCGCCAGCAGCTTGGTCTTGGGTGCGTCTACGCTGATCGAATCCACCACCGCCAGACGGCCATCGCGGGCCAGCTGACTGAGGATGCTGGCCATGCCGGCGCGGTACATCTTCTTGTTGACCTTGTGCGAAAAGTTCTCGTCCGGCCGGTTCGGGAAGATGCGACCGCCCCCGCGCCACAGCGGCGAGGAGCTCATGCCGGCGCGGGCGCGGCCCGTGCCCTTTTGCCGGAACGGCTTCTTGGTGGAGTGCTTGACTTCACCGCGGTCCAGCTGGGCACGCGTGCCTTGCCGTGCATTGGCCTGGAAGGCCACGACGATCTGGTGCACCAGCGCTTCGTTGTAGTCACGCGCGAACACGGTATCGGGCGCGTCGACCTTGGACGTGGCCTGACCCTGTTCGTTGAGGAGCTCGAGTTGCATCGTCAGGCCCCCTTCTGCAGCTTGGCCTTGATGGCCGGGCGCACGACCACGTGGCCGTTCTTGGAGCCCGGCACGGCGCCGCGCACCAGCAGCAGCGAGCGCGCTTCGTCGACACGAATGACATCCAGGTTCTGCGTGGTGACGATCTCGTCGCCCATGTGGCCGGTCATCTTCTTGCCCGGGAACACGCGTCCCGGGTCCTGCGCCATCGAGATCGAGCCCGGCACGTTGTGGCTGCGGCTGTTGCCGTGCGACGCGCGCTGCGAACTGAAGTTGTGCCGCTTGATGGTGCCAGCGAAACCCTTGCCGATGGAGGTGCCCTGCACGTCGACCTTCTGGCCCGCGGCAAACAGGCTCACCGGCAGCACGGCACCCGGCTTGTATTGGCCGAGGATCTCTTCGGTGACCCGGAATTCCTTGAGCACCGTCCCGGCCTGCACACCGGCCTTGGCCAGGTGCCCGGCTTCGGGCTTGGTGACGCGGCTGGCCTTGCGTTCGCCGAAAGCGACCTGCAACGCGTTGTAGCCGTCGGTAGCCGCCGTCTTGACTTGCGTGACGCGGTTGTTGGACACGTCGAGCACGGTCACGGGAATGGCGTCGCCATCGTCCGTGAAGATGCGCATCATGCCCACCTTGCGGCCCAGCAAGCCGAGCGTTTCGCTCAGACTCATGGTTCTTCTCCAGCCCCGCGCGACGCGGAGCCTTTGTTCACGATCCCGACATCGATTGGTCGGGGTGGTTCCATCCAAGCACCGCAGGGGCGTTTGGAGGCTCTTCCTGCACGCAGCGCCTTAGCTGCGTGCAGGAAAGCCGATGATTATAGCAGTTGCGCGACAGTCCGCAAAACCGTTCCCGGCCGGGTCGTCTACTGGAGCTTGATCTCGACGTCCACCCCGGCCGGCAGGTCGAGCTTCATCAGCGCGTCCACGGTCTTGTCGGTGGGGTCGACGATGTCCATCAGGCGCTGGTGCGTGCGGATCTCGAACTGGTCGCGGCTGGACTTGTTAACGTGGGGCGAACGCAGGATGTCAAAACGCTGCATGCGCGTCGGAAGCGGCACCGGGCCCTTCACGATGGCGCCGGTGCGCTTGGCGGTCTCGACGATTTCGAGCGCCGACTGGTCGATCAACTTGTAGTCGAACGCCTTCAGGCGGATGCGGATCTTCTGCTTGGACATGCGAATTCCTCAGTCTGGGGTAGGTGAGTCCATCCCAGGGCTCCGAAGGGGACCCTGCGGCGCACCGGGGTGGCCGCGCAAGTGCGCGGCCTGGGGCTCACATGTCACTCGATGATCTTGGCCACGACGCCCGCGCCGACCGTGCGGCCACCCTCGCGGATGGCAAAGCGCAGACCCTCTTCCATCGCGATGGGCGCGATCAGCTTGACCGTGATGCTGACGTTGTCGCCCGGCATCACCATCTCCTTGTCCTTGGGCAGTTCCACCGCGCCCGTCACGTCCGTCGTGCGGAAGTAGAACTGTGGCCGGTAGTTGTTGAAAAACGGCGTGTGCCGCCCGCCTTCTTCCTTGCTCAGCACGTAGATCTCGGCCGTGAAGTGCGTGTGCGGCTTGACGCTGCCGGGCTTGCACAGCACCTGGCCGCGCTCCACGTCCTCGCGCTTGGTGCCGCGCAGCAGGATGCCCACGTTGTCGCCCGCCTGCCCCTGGTCCAGCAGCTTGCGGAACATCTCCACGCCCGTGCACACCGTCTTCTGTGTGGCGCGGATGCCCACGATCTCGATTTCCTCGCCGACCTTGATCACCCCGCGCTCCACCCGCCCGGTCACCACCGTGCCACGCCCGGAGATGCTGAACACGTCTTCCACCGGCATCAGGAAGGCGCCGTCGATGGCCCGCTCGGGCGTGGGAATGTAGCTGTCCAGCGCCTCGGCCAGCTTGATGATCGAGCCTTCGCCCAGCTCGCCCTTGTCGCCTTCCATCGCCAGCTTGGCGCTGCCGTGCACGATCGGGGTCTTGTCGCCGGGAAAGTCGTACTTGTCCAGCAGCTCGCGCACTTCCATCTCGACCAGTTCGAGCAGCTCGGCATCGTCCACCATGTCGCACTTGTTCAGGTACACGATGATGTAGGGCACGCCCACCTGGCGCGCCAGCAGGATGTGTTCGCGCGTCTGCGGCATCGGGCCGTCGGCGGCCGAACACACCAGGATCGCGCCGTCCATCTGCGCCGCGCCGGTGATCATGTTCTTGATGTAGTCCGCGTGTCCCGGGCAGTCCACGTGCGCGTAGTGCCGGTTGGCCGTCTGGTATTCAACGTGCGCGGTGTTGATCGTGATGCCGCGGGCCTTTTCTTCCGGCGCCGCATCGATCTGGTCGTAGGCCTTGACCTCGCCACCGAACTTGGCCGCTAGCACCGACGTGATGGCCGCTGTCAGCGTCGTCTTGCCGTGGTCCACGTGGCCGATCGTGCCCACGTTGACGTGCGGCTTGGTGCGTTCGAATTTACCTTTTGCCATTCTCGAATCTCCAGAAAAAAGAGCTTTGCCCGTGGGTAGGTTTTAGGTTTCCGGCCGGCCGCTGACTCGCCTGCCACGGGCAGCAGGCGCGGGACGGCCGAAGACCAACGGGATCACTTGCTGCGCGCCGTGATGATGGCGTCAGCGACGTTCTTGGGAGCCTCGCTGTAGTGCTTGAACTCCATGGTGTAGGTAGCGCGGCCCTGGCTCATCGAGCGCAGCGTGGTGCTGTAGCCGAACATCTCGGACAAAGGCACCTCGGCCTTGATGATCTTGCCGCCACCAGGCATGTCGTCCATGCCCTGAACCATGCCACGGCGGCTGGAGAGGTCCCCCATCACACCACCGGCGTAGTCTTCCGGCGTCTCGACTTCGACGGCCATCATCGGCTCCAGGATGACGGGGCTGGCCTTGCGGCAGCCGTCCTTGAAGCCCATCGAGGCAGCCATCTTGAAGGCGTTTTCGTTGGAATCCACCTCGTGGTACGAACCGAAGGTCAGTGTGACCTTCACGTCCACCACCGGGTAGCCGGCCAGCACGCCGTTGGGCAGCGTGTCTTCGACGCCCTTCTTGACCGCCGGGATGAACTCGCGCGGCACGACGCCGCCCTTGATGGCGTCGACGAACTCGAAGCCCTTGCCCGGCTCCTGCGGCTCGATCTTGAGCACGACGTGGCCGTACTGGCCCTTGCCGCCCGACTGGCGCACGAACTTGCCTTCGACATCCGAGACCGGCTTGCGGATCGTCTCGCGGTAAGCCACCTGCGGCTTGCCAACGTTGGCTTCGACGCCGAACTCGCGCTTCATGCGGTCGACGATGATCTCCAGGTGCAGCTCGCCCATGCCGGAGATGATGGTCTGGCCACTCTCCTCGTCGGTCTTTACGCGGAACGACGGGTCTTCCTGGGCCAGGCGGCCCAGCGCGACACCCATCTTCTCCTGGTCGGCCTTGGTCTTGGGCTCGACCGCCTGGCTGATGACCGGCTCGGGGAAGACCATCTTTTCCAGTGTGATGATGCTCTCCGGATCGCACAGGGTTTCGCCCGTGGTCACATCCTTCAGGCCCACGCAGGCGGCGATGTCGCCGGCCAGGATCTCCTTGATTTCTTCGCGCTGGTTGGCGTGCATCTGCAGGATGCGGCCGATGCGCTCCTTCTTGCCGCGGATCGGGTTGAAGACCGAGTCGCCGCTCTTCAGAACGCCGGAGTACACGCGCACGAAGGTCAGCTGGCCGACATAAGGGTCGGTCATCAGCTTGAAGGCCAGCGCCGCGAACTTCTCGCTGTCTTCGGCCTTGCGCGAGGTTTCCTTTTCGTTGTCGTCCGTTCCAGGCACCGGCGGGATGTCGACCGGCGACGGCATGAACTCGATCACGGCGTCGAGCATGCGCTGCACGCCCTTGTTCTTGAACGCCGTACCGCAGAGCATGGGCTGGATCTCAGTGGCGATGGTGCGCGTGCGGATGCCCAGCTTGATCTCCGCTTCGGTCAGTTCTCCGGACTCGAGGTACTTGTTCATCAGTTCCTCGCTGGCTTCGGCGGCGGCCTCAACCATGTTCTCGCGCCACTTCTGCGCCTCGGCGAGAAGGTCTTGCGGAATCTCGCGGTAATCGAACTTCATGCCCTGGGACGCCTCGTCCCAGATGATGGCCTTCATCTTGATGAGGTCGATCACGCCCTTGAAGTGCTCTTCTGCGCCGATAGGAATCACGATGGGCACCGGATTGGCTTTCAGCCGCACCTTCATCTGTTCGTAGACCTTGAAGAAGTTGGCACCGGTACGGTCCATCTTGTTGACGAAGGCCAAGCGCGGCACCTTGTACTTGTTGGCCTGGCGCCAGACGGTCTCGGACTGTGGCTGCACGCCACCCACGGCGCAATAGACCATGCACGCGCCATCCAGCACGCGCATGGAGCGCTCCACCTCGATCGTGAAGTCCACGTGGCCCGGGGTGTCGATGATGTTGATGCGGTGCTCGGGGTGGTTGAGCTCCATGCCCTTCCAGAAGCAGGTCGTGGCAGCCGAGGTGATCGTGATGCCACGTTCCTGTTCCTGCTCCATCCAGTCCATGGTGGCCGCGCCATCGTGCACTTCACCGATCTTGTGGTTGACACCCGTGTAGTACAGGATGCGCTCGGTGGTGGTGGTCTTGCCGGCATCGATGTGGGCGCTGATACCGATGTTGCGGTAGCGCTCGATGGGGGTCTTGCGGGCCATGGTCAATCTCCAAATGCAGGGGCCGCCAGCGGGCTAGTACTAACCCGTAACGGCGGCCGAGGACAGCGTCAGTCTGACTTAGAAGCGGAAGTGCGAGAACGCCTTATTGGCTTCTGCCATGCGGTGCACTTCGTCGCGCTTCTTCACCGCGCCGCCGCGGCCTTCGCTGGCTTCCAGCAGTTCATTGGCCAGTCGGGCGGCCATCGACTTCTCACCGCGCTTGCGCGCGCTTTCCTTCAGCCAGCGCATGGCCAGTGCCTGCCGGCGCACGGGGCGAACTTCCACGGGAACCTGGTAGTTCGCACCGCCCACGCGGCGGGACTTCACTTCGACCATCGGCTTGATGTTGTTCAGCGCGACCATGAAGATCTCCAGCGGATCCTTCGCGGCCTTCTTTTCGACCTGCTCGAGCGCACCATAGATGATGCGCTCGGCAACGGCCTTCTTGCCCGATTCCATGATGACGTTCATGAACTTGGACAGATCGACGGAGCCGAACTTCGGGTCCGGCAGGATCTCGCGCTTGGGTACTTCGCGACGACGTGGCATGGGAGTCTTCCTTCTTCGGTTTCAGTTGGCGGGCAGCGTCTGCGCCCCGCCGCGAAGGGCCATCGGGCCCTTCACTTACTCGGCCACGCCCGCAGGCTGGCCGCAAATGGCTGATCAGGCCTTCTTGGGACGCTTGGCGCCGTACTTGGAACGCGACTGCTTGCGATCCTTGACGCCTTGCAGGTCCAGCGAACCGCGCACGATGTGGTAGCGCACACCCGGCAGGTCCTTGACGCGGCCACCACGCACCAGCACCACGCTGTGCTCCTGCAGGTTGTGGCCTTCACCGCCGATGTAGCTGATGATCTCGAAACCGTTGGTCAGGCGCACCTTGGCGACCTTGCGCAACGCCGAGTTCGGCTTCTTCGGCGTCGTGGTGTACACGCGGGTGCACACGCCACGGCGCTGCGGCGAGTTCTGCATCGCCGGCGACTTGGACTTCGTGGCTTCGACCTGGCGGCCCTGGCGCACGAGCTGGTTGATGGTTGGCATAAGTAACTTGTTCCCGTTTGAAGCTACGCTGGTGTACCGCGCCACCGGCGGCGGGGCCTCTGGCAGAGGTCATCGCTGTGGTCGCTGGTACCTTCTCAGGCCCTGTTCAGGCACTTTCCGGTCAACACCGGGGCCACCACGAAGCTAAGGCCGAGGCCTGCGCGCAGCTCTGTACGTACCGGCAATGCTGCTGAAAAGCCTTCCATTATATTCGGCCAGGACTCGTGCAGCAAGTCAGGGGATGCAGTGACGGTTCGCCATGTGTCTGGACCACCGCCAGGAGTGATCCTCGATACCAATGCGGTCCTCGACTGGCTCGTCTTCCGCGACGCCTGCATGCGCGGCTGGGCCAGGGCCATCGAACAGGGAGAACTACGCTGGCTGAGCTGTGAGCCGATGCGCGCCGAACTGGTGCGCACGCTGAGCTACGCGCAACTGGTGCGATGGCGCCCGGACTGTGTGACAGTGCTGCAAACCCATGACCGCTGGGCGCAGGAGTGCCTTGTGCCACGCGGCACGTGCTCACCGGGGCTGCAGTGCACCGACCCCGACGACCAGCTTTTCGTGGACCTGGGCCTGTTCCAGGGCGCACGCTGGCTGGTGACCAAGGACCGTGCGCTGCTGCGCTTGGCGCGCGCAGCACGTGATCGCGGCCTGATGATGGTCAAACCCTTGGGCGGGACGGCGGCTCTCACGACCCCCTGAACGCCTCGTGAGGCAGGGAGATACCATCCCGACCCGCAACCCCCCGGGAGCCCCGCATGGCCCAGCGCAGCGTCTATGACTTCGAAGCCCTGTCCATCACCGGCCAACCGGCCCATTTGGGAACGCAGCGCGGCAAGGTGCTGCTCATCGTCAACACCGCCAGTTCCTGCGGCTTCACGCCTCAGTTCAAGGGCCTGGAAAAGCTGTGGGAGGGCTACCGCGATCGCGGTCTGGTGATCGTGGGCTTTCCAAGCAACGAATTCGGCGGCCAGGATCCGGGCTCGAACGAGCAGATCGCGTCGTTCTGCGAAATCAACTACGGCGTGAGCTTTCCCATGATGGCCAAGGTGCAGGTCAACGGAGCCCAGGCGCACCCGTTGTGGATGTGGCTCAAATCGCAGGCGCCCGGGCTGCTGGGCAGCGAGGGCATCAAGTGGAACTTCACCAAGTTCCTGGTCGGACGCGACGGACAGGTGCTCAAGCGCTATGCCCCCAACGACACGCCCGAGTCGCTTCGCCGCGACATTGAGGAGGCGCTGGCCGCCCCAGCACCTTAGTCTTGCACCTTGCCCTGACCCAGGAGCTTCCCCGCGTGAGCCTGCTCTCCCACATCGAGCCCTATGCCGGCGACCCCATCCTCAGCCTGAACGAAGCCTTCCAGCGGGATCCGCGCGCCGACAAGGTGAACCTGTCGATCGGCATCTACTTCGACGATGCCGGCGCAATCCCGGTGCTGGACTGCGTGCGCAAGGCCGAGGCCATCATGCTTGCCGAATCCGGCGCCAAGTCCTACCTGCCGATGGAAGGCCACCCGACCATGCGCCGCGCCGTGCAGGCCTTGCTGTTGGGCGCTGATCACGAGGCCTTGGCCAGCCAGCGCGTCGCGACGATGCAGACCGTCGGATCCAGCGGCGGCCTCAAGGTGGGAGCCGATTTCCTCAGGCGCTGGCTGCCGGAAAGCGAGGTCTGGGTCAGCGACCCGACCTGGGACAACCACCGCGCCATGTTCGAAGGCGCCGGTGCGACCGTCCACACCTACCCCTACTACGACCCCGGCACCGGTGGGCTGGCCTTCGACGCCATGCTGGCCCAGCTGCAGACCCTGCCTCGGCGCAGCGTGGTGCTGCTGCACGCCTGCTGTCACAACCCGACCGGTGTTGATCCCAGCCCGCGGCAATGGGAGCAATTGATTCCTGTGCTGCAAGGGCGGGAGTTGCTGCCCTTTTTGGATCTGGCCTACCAGGGGTACGGTGAGGGCATCGACCAAGACGCGGCCGCGGTACGCCGGCTGGCGGACGGCGGACTGACATTTTTTGTCGCCAATTCGTTTTCCAAGAGCATGAGCCTCTATGGCGAACGCGCGGGCGCGCTGAGCGTGGTGTGCGCCGATGCGGCCGAAGCGGAACTCGTGCTGGGACAGCTCAAGGCCACGGTGCGGCGCAACTACTCCAGCCCTGCCATCCATGCCGCCGGCATCGTGAGCCGCGTGCTGTCCGACGCCACGCTTCGCAGCAGCTGGGAAGCGGACGTGACAGCCATGCGCCAGCGCATCATCACCATGCGGCGCAGCCTGCACGCGACCCTGTCGGCCCTGTCGCCTGGCCGAGACTTTGGCTACTTTCTGAGCCAGCGTGGCATGTTCAGCTACACCGGTCTTTGCACCGATCAGGTCGAACGGCTGCGCGAGGAATTCGGCGTGTATCTCGTGCGCTCGGGCCGCATGTGCGTGGCCGGGCTCAACACGCGCAATGTGGAACGCACCGCCGCGGCCATCGCCGTGGTGCTGTCCTCCAAGCACTGACCAGCGCTGGTCCCCACCCCGCGTCCGCCTGGATGCTTGCCCAGGGGCGGGCCTCTTGCGCCGGGTGGGCCGTGCCGGCCGCCGCAGTTGGCAAGCGGCGAGCTCAACGGCCCGCTTCGAAGAATCCGTGCACGTCGGCGGCCAGCTCGGCCCGGCTCTTCGAGCGCAGGTAGAACATGTGGCCACCGGCATAGGTGCCGAAGAACAGGCGCCGGCGCGCGCCCGGCGCCCGCGTGGCCTGCTCCAGCACGTAGCGCGACAGCAGGTAGTTGGTCGTCATGTCGTGGTAGCCGTGGACCACCAGCGCCAACAGGTCGGTGTTCTGCGCCAGCGCCACGCCCAGGTCGTCGGGGCCGCCCAGCCTGGAGTTGCGGTCCCAGGCCATGTTGACTTCGAGGTTGAGGGGAATGTAGGGCCGGTTGCTGACATAGCCCAGGTCCTTGCGGACATAGTCCATGAAGGGCGCCAGCAGCACGCCGCCAAGCACGGTGAGCGAGCGGTCGAGCACGCCCAGCCCCTGCTCCTGCGGCCTGGGGTTGTCGCTGGCCTGCGGGCCATCGTAGGTGTCAATGACCTGCCCGCGCGACGCGAGCAGGCTGGCGCCGAACAGGCTTTCGGAGACGCGGCCGCCCTGGCGCGCGACGATTACCGGGTCGATGCCGATCAGCCCTCCCACCTTCGCGTAGAAGGCCTGGCGCTCCTCGGGGCCGGCACGGCCCAGCCGCGCCAGCGCGATGACGAAACCGTTCATCGCGTAGTCCTCGACCTCCTTGAAGGCGGCGGGGTCGTTGCGGATGGTGCTCAGTCCATGGTGAGCGGCGATCGCGGCCTGCGTCGGCAGCAACGTCATCGGCGCCACCAGCGAATAGCCCGTGTCGGCGAGCTGCACGTTCAGCGCCAGCGAGATCAGGATCGCCCGGTTCAGGTTGACCACGTAGGTCTCGGCAAGGATGCGCAACAAGGCGGCCACGCGCTGCCCGCCGTAGCTCTCGCCCGCGATGGCCTTGGGTGAGCTCCAGCGCTGGTGCACCGTGAGCCACTGGCGGATGAAGACGAGGTCGGTGAAGCGGATCCAGCTGTCGGGGTTGTCCTGCAGGCGCGCTGGCACTGCCGGGAAGCTGCCGTCGCCGGTGGTGACGATGATCTTGGGCCCGATCGCCGACAGGCGCAGGTAGATGCTGGCGCCACCGGGGCCACCGTTGAATACGAAGGTCACCGGCCGCCCGGCGGGATCGACCCCCCTGAGCGTGTAGGCGACATGGAAGATCTCGGCATCGGGGCGTTCGGGGTCCTTGCCGATGTTGAGCATCCCGGCCCAGGCCTGGTAGTCGGGCAGCTTCTGCGCCAGCGCCGGCAGCGGGGCTGCCAGGGCGAAGGCCAGCGCCAGCGACAACGCCAGCGCCAGCACAGGGCCGGCCTTGCGTCCGAGAGAATGTGTCATGGGCGCTTTCATGTCCGGGCCGCTTGCCGCGCAGGCCTTCAGGTCTTGCCGACCAGGCTGGCGCCGAGCAGGCTCGTGCCGAACAGCAGCCAGTCGTTGATGATGTGCGCACCGGTGGAGACCCAGATGTTCTTGGTCAGGATCCACGGCAGCGTCAGCACCATGCGCGCGGTGCCGATGACGACGAGGCACTGGACCAGATTCCAGTCGTAGGTCGGCAGGTGGATGAGGCCGAACACCGCCGACGAGACCACCCAGGCAACGATGACCGCAGCCCGCCGGCCGACGCCGGGGCGTTTTGACAGCCCGTACAGCAGGGCCAGGAAGGGCAGCAGCGTGACCACCTCCTCGCCCAACAGCTGCGGGATGGTCTTGGCGAAGAAGGCAAGGCGCCCCGCCGTGTCCATGCCGCCCAGCTGCCCGGTCGCCGCGTTGGGCGTGACATCGGCCAGCGCGCGGACGACGGCCCCCACGCCCATGCTGACGACGATGTTGAGCAGCGCGAAGCCGATCATCAGCCGGACCTCGCGACCGCCCACCTTGCCGAAGATCATCTTCCAGTGGCCGGGAGCGACCCAGGCCAGCGCGGCCAGCGGGATCGCCGGAAAGAGCGCGGCCGGGATCATGGCCCCGAGCGAACCTCCGGGCCACGGGATGGGCACGACGAGCACCAGGAAGCCGAGCACGACCGCCGCCATCACGACCAGCCACTGCCCACCCAAGATCGCCACGGGAACCCCGTTGTAGAAGGGGAAGTCGCCGACAGGATCTTCCAGCCGGGGCAGCCGCTGGCCGGACGCGACGCTGCCTGGGGTGTTCGGTGTCATCGGGGTCGTCCTTGTCCCGCTTGGCCCGGGCGGATCATTTCATCATTGCGCGGCATTCGTCGGCACCAGGCAGCACCAGGAGCGAGGGCGACCGGACGGACACGTCTGCACGGGGCACCCAGTGCGCCTGAGCCACGGAGCCACTGGGCCAGCAACCTGTAGGGCAGTACTCCCGGCACTGGAGCGGCACGAAACCGGCGCATGTGCCCCAAGGGTCGGCACACCGGCCAAAACCCGGAATAGTTCACTGGGTATCGGTCAGTGTTAACCCTATACTCGTTTTCACCCAGCCCGCCACAAGCGGGTTCCACATGGAAACCAGATGACCACCGTCACCTTTGATGCCCCCCGCCACAGGGGCGTACCCCTCGGCGCGGCGCTTGCCGCCTCCTCTGCGCGCCTGCGCGCCTGGGTTGCGAAGCTCCCTGCAGCCCGGCTCCAGGCGCGGGAAGAAGCTCAACGCTTCGCCGACGCGGCCCGCGTTCGTCGCCTGGCCCAGTCGCTTATGGCCGACGACCCCCGCCTTGCATCCGACCTCTTCGCTGCAGCCGATCGTCACGAAATCGGGTGACCCGGCACCGGCACAAGCCGTGATTTGATCTGCGCTGCACAAGCATGCGCTCACTTATCCGGCGGGGTCACGATCCCGGCGGATGGCTGCGTGCTACGTCAGATGCAGCGGCCGCCGTCGACTTCCAGGCACACGCCGGTGATCATGCTGGCCTCGTCGCTGCACAGGAAGCAGGCTGCGTTGCCCAGGTCTTCCGGTGTTGAAAAACGCCCGATGGGGATGGTGGACAGGAATCTTTCGCGCATCTCCAGCGTGTCCTGCCCCAAGAAGGACTTGAGCAGCGGGGTCTCGCCGGCCACCGGGTTCAGCGCCACGACCCGGATCCCGGCCGGAGCCAGTTCCACCGCATTGGCCCGCGTGGCCGTGATCACCCAGCCCTTGCTGGCGTTGTACCAACCCAGGCGCGGCCGCGGGCTGACCCCGGCCGTGCTGGCCATGTTGAGCACCACACCACGAATGCCCAGGTGGCCCGCGGGCTGCGCCTTCATGCGCGGCACGACTTCACGCATCGCCAGATAGATCGCCTTCATGTTGACCGCCACGATGTGGTCGAAGTCGGCCTCGCTGACATCTTCCAGCGCCTGCGGCAGATGCGTCACCCCGGCGTTGTTGACCAGGATGTCGATGCGGCCGAAGTGCCGTTGCGCCGCATCCACCATCGCGCGCACATCGGCCGCGTTGGCAACGTCCGCGCGCTGGGCCATCGCGTTGGCCCCCAGGGCCGACGCGACGTCGGCGGCAGCGTGCGGGTGGATGTCGACCACCAGCACACGCGCACCCTCGGCGACGAACTTGGCGCAGATGCCGGCGCCAAAACCCGAACCCCCACCGGTCACGATGGCCACCTTGTCCTGCAGTCTCATGCGCGGCCTCCTCAGTCGTGCTTGATGGCAATCGTCTTCAGGCTGGAGAAGCCATACAGCGCCTCGAAACCCTTTTCGCGCCCATGGCCCGAGTGTTTCACGCCGCCAAAAGGAAGCTCGATGCCACCACCCGCACCGTAGTTGTTGATGAACACCTGGCCACACTGGAGTCTTCGTGCCAGGCGCAGCGCGCGGCTGCCGTCACGGGTCCAGACGCCGGCCACCAGACCGTACGCCGTGCCGTTGGCGATGGCCACGGCCTGCTCGTCATCGTCGAAAGGGATCACCGCCTGCACCGGGCCGAAGATCTCGTCCTGCGCGATGCGGTGCGCCGGGTTCACGCCGGCCACCAGCGTGGGCGGAAGGTAGAAGCCACCGGCAGGTAGCTCTTCCGGTAAGGCGGCTTGCGCGGCGATGTGCAGGCCGCTGGCCTGCGCCAGGTCCAGGAAACCGCGCACCATCTCGAGCTGACGCGCACTGATCAGCGGCCCCACATCCGGGTCTTCCAGCGCCGGGCCCACGCGCAGGGCACGGTAGCGCTCGGCCATGCGTTGCACGACCGCGTCGAACACCGGGCGCTGGACCAGGATGCGCGAGGCCGCCGAGCAGGTCTGGCCGGCGTTCTGGATGCCGGCATTGACCAGGAAGGGCAGCGCCGCATCGAGGTCGGCGTCGGCGAAGACCAGCTGCGGGCTCTTGCCGCCCAGCTCCAGTGTGACCGGCACGGCGTTGCGTGCCGCCGCCGCTTGAATCTGCCGGCCCACCGCCACCGAACCGGTGAACGAGATGTGGCGCACGCCCGGGTGCACCGAAAGCGCCGCGCCCGCTTCTTCGCCCAGACCCGGCACGACGTTGAGCGCACCGGCAGGCAGTCCCGCAGCCTGGGCGATACGCGCGAAGGCCAGCGCCGTCAGGCAAGCCTCTTCGGCCGGCTTGAGCACGCAGGCATTGCCCATCGCCAGTGCCGCACCCAGGCTGCGGCCGATGATCTGCATCGGGTAGTTCCAGGGCACGATGTGTGCCGTCACGCCCAGCGGCTCCCGCCAGGTGAGGGCCGTGTAGCCGTTGGCGAATGGGATCGTCTGGCCCATCACCTTGTCGGCCGCGCCGCCGTAGAACTCCAGGTAGCGAGCCAGTGCCAAGGCATCGGCACGACCCTGTTGAAGCGGCTTGCCCACGTCCAGCGCCTCGAGCCTGGCCAGTTCGTCGGCTTGGCCCAGCACACCGGCGCTCATCCGGTGCAGCACCCGGCCGCGCTCGGTGGCCGACAAGCCACCCCAGGGCCCATCCAGCGCCGCCTGTGCCGCCGCCACCGCTGCATCCACGTCGGCGGCGTCAGCACGTGCAATCTCCGCCAGCGGCTGGCCGTCCGAAGGGTTGAGCAGCAGCCAGGTCCGGCCACCGGCGGCGCGGCGCCAGCGGCCGGCGATGAGGACCTCGGTGGTCTCGAAAGGAACAGCGTTCATGGCACACCGCCTGACACGGAAACACGGAAGGCTGGGTCTGGTCATCATAGGCGCGCTACCCCCAACCCCGGGGTCCGAGCACACCTCTTGCGCTGACACCCTGGCACTTCGTGCAAAGAGGCCTAGATTTGAGTCAGGCCGGCAATCAGACCACCTGTCATGAGCCTCGCGACTCACCCTGGGCTGGCCACCTTCCGGGTGGGCAGCCACCACTGCCCGCACTGTGGGGCGCCGGCGGTACGTATGCACAGGCATCTGGCGGATCGCTGGATCAGTGTCTTTCGTTCGGTCCACCGGTATCGGTGCACCTCGCACGCCTGTGGCTGGATGGGCTTGCTGACACACGACGGCCTGCCGCCGCCGGATCTGATGACCTGGCCGTCCCGCCTGCTGTGGCTTGGCGCTGGCGCCAGCTGCGCCCTGGCTGCGCTGGTGCTGGTGCCGCCCCTGCGCAGTTGGCTGGCTGGCACCCCGGCCAACCCGCCCGCGCGAGCCGGTGTCGAAACGGCGTCACGCGCTGCCGCGCCGGGGGTGGACTTCGCTGGCGACTTGCTGCCCGCCAGCGACGTGCGGGCGCAGGCGAACACCACGCCCTTGAACCTCAAGCGCGGATGTGCCTGGGGCGTGCCGGGCGGCTCGCCCTACCGCGGCACCGTGCGGCAGGCGCTGTCCGCAGCGGGTCTGCCGGGCGATGCAGTGCAGGCCCTTGGCGAGATGGCCGAACGGGGCTGGACCCGAGGCCAGGTCGAGATCTCGCGCAGTGGCATCCGCACGCTAGACGGCAGACGCCACTTCGACCCGGACATCGCGGCGATGGGCTTCGGCAATACCTTGTGCTTCGGCACGCGCGTGAACTTCAAACCCGGGCATCTGGAATACGCCGCGCTTTACGAGCATACCGACAGCCGTCAACGCACCTACGCGGTGATGGTGCCCTACGTCTGCGGCAACGTCTCGGTGTTGGGCCAGCGTGGCGAACGCCTGCCCCGCGAAGAAGTGCCTGAGCCGGCGAGCTGGACCCTGGTACTCACCGGGCTGGGGCTGGCCGCAAGCCACTGCTGGCATCAGCGGCGAAGCATCGTCCGCCCGCAGCGAAGCGCCGCCCCTGAACCCCAAATTTCCCTTGACTGAAGCCGGCCGCCAATCTGCCGATATCCTCCTTGGACATGGATGCCCCAGGGAGATCGGTCATGCCAAGCACGACGGGCGCCGCGGTCGCACTGCTGGCGCTGGCCTGCAGCTGTGCGCCGGCTGCGGCCACGGCCGCCGACCTGTTTCGCCAGGAGTCGGGCTTCACTCATCACCTGGCCCAGGTGATCAACAACTACCGGCAGCGTCAGGGCCTGCCTGCGCTTGAGGTGGCCGAGGAGCTTGAGACGCTGGCGGACGAGCACAGCACGCAGATGGCGGCGCGGCGCAGCCTCTCGCACGACGGCTTCGACGGCCGCCTGGACCGCAGCACGAGCCGCCTGTGCGTCGAAAACGTCGGCCGGAACTTCCCCACGCCCGAAGCGCTGCTGGAGGGCTGGCGGCACTCGCCCGAGCACCTGCGCAACCTGCTGGAGCCCAAGGTGCGGCGCATGGGCCTGGCCGCCAAGGCACGCTACGTGACCTTCTTCGCCTGCCACTGAACACCCTGCGTCCGGCCGTTTCCGTCGGCCCGGGCCTGCTGCTTGTGCTTGAGGCATCATCGCGCGCCGATGGGTCCTTTCCTGCTCAAGCGACTGGCGACTTTGCTGATCACCCTGGCCGTGGCCTCGGCGGTGGTCTTCGTGGTGCTGGAACTGCTGCCGGGCAATGCCGCCGAGGTGATCCTGGGCGACACCGCGACGCCCGAGTCGCTGGCTGCGCTGCAGGCCAAGCTGGGGCTGGACCACCCGCCGCTGACGCGCTATGGCGACTGGGTGGCCGGCCTCTTGCGCGGCGACACCTCGCGCAGCATCAGCTACGACACCCCCACCGCCGAACTGATCGCCGAGCGGCTGCAGGTGACGCTACCGCTGGCCGTGATGGCGATGACCCTGACCCTGGTGCTGGCGCTCGGCCTGGGCGTCTTCGCCGCATCACGCCACAACCGGCTGGGTGACGTGGGCGTGATGGCGGCCAGCCAGGTCGGCATCGCGATCCCGAACTTCTGGTTCGCCATCCTGTTGATCCTGCTCTTTGCGGTACACCTGCAGTGGGTCAGCGCGGGCGGGTTTCCAGGCTGGCTGGAAGATGAGGGCGGCGGGCTGTGGGAGGGCGTCAAGGCACTGATCCTGCCGGCCGTGGCGCTGGCGCTGGTGCAGGCGGCGATCCTGGCCCGCGTCACGCGCTCGGCGGTGCTGGAGGTGATGCGTGAGGACTTCGTGCGCACTGCCCGCGCCAAGGGCCTGAGCCGGCGCCAGGCGCTGTGGCGGCATGTCCTGCGCAACGCGATGATCCCGGTGCTGACGGTCAGTGGGCTGCAGTTCGCCAACCTGATCACCGGCACCATCGTGGTAGAAAACGTCTTCGTGCTGCCGGGCATCGGACGGTTGGTGTTCCAGGCCATCAGCAACCGCGACCTGCTGGTCGTGCGCGACGTCGTGATGCTGCTGGCCGCCGTGGTGGTGCTCGTCAACTTCGTCGTCGACGTGCTGTACGCGGTGGTCGACCCGCGGCTGAGGCATGCCTGATGAGCCTGGCCCGTCGCGCCTTGCATCACAAGAGCTTCGTGCTGGGCGCGAGCCTGAGCCTGCTGCTGTTGACCGCGGCCCTGGTCTCGCTGGTCTGGTCGCCCTACCCGCCGGCAGAGATCGACATCCCGTCCAAACTGCAGCCACCCGGTCTTGCGCACTGGCTGGGCACCGACAGCCTGGGACGCGACATCGCCAGCCAGCTGCTGGTGGGGGCGCAGAACAGCATCGTGGTGGGCGTGGTTGCCGTGGGCATCGGCCTCCTCGTCGGGGTGGTGCTGGGCTGCCTGGCTTCCGCCCGTCGGGGCTGGGTTGAAGAGGCGGTCATGCGCGCCAGTGACTTCACCTTCGCCTTTCCGGCCCTACTCAGTGCCATCATGCTCACTGCCATCTACGGGCCGGGCCTCCTGATGAGCATCGTGGCCATCGGCATCTTCAACATCCCGGTCTTTGCCCGCATCACGCGCGGTGCGGCCAACGCCATCTGGGCGCGCGACTTCATCACCGCCGCCCGCGCCGCGGGCAAGGGGCCGCTGGCCATCACCGTGGACCATGTGCTGCCCAACATCGCCAGCCAGCTGATCGTGCAGGCCACCATCAGCTTTGCCACCGCCATCCTGGCCGAAGCGGCGCTGTCCTATCTGGGCCTGGGCACGCAGCCGCCGCAGCCCAGCTGGGGGCGCATGCTCAACGAGGCGCAGACGCTGATGTTCCAGGCACCGCTGCTGGCCGTCTACCCGGGCATGGCCATCATGCTGAGCGTGCTGGGGTTGAACCTGATGGGCGACGGCCTGCGCGACCTGATGGACCCCAAGCTGGCGCGACGGCGCTGATGGCATGGCAAAGCAGCTTCGTACACTGGCGGCCGCTTCGTTCCTTCGGAGTGCGTGATGCGCATCGACTTCGTCTCCGACATCGCCTGCCCCTGGTGTGCCGTGGGCCTGAACTCGCTGGAGCTGGCCCTGCAGCGCATCGGGCCTGATCTTGTCGTGGACCTGCACTTCCAGCCCTTCGAGCTGAATCCGCGAATGCCGGCCGACGGCGAAGACGCGGCACAGCACCTGAAGGCCAAGTACGGTATGGACGATGTGCAGCTTGCCCAAAGCCGCGAGGTGCTGCACGAACGCGGCGCGGCAGTCGGCTTTCACTTCGGCGCACGGCCACGCATCTGGAACACCTTCGACGCGCACCGGCTGCTGCACTGGGCGGGGCAGAAGGGCCGGCAGCGCCAGCTCAAGCATGCGCTGCTGCAGGCCTATCACGGGCAGGCACGCAACCCGGGTGCCGCCGATGTGCTGCTGGACCTGGCAGCCCAGGTGGGGCTCGACACCGACGAGGCTGCCGGGATCATCCGCAGCAGCGCCTTTGCGGGCGAGGTGCGCGAGGCGCAGCAGCTGTGGCAGCAGGCCGGCATTCACGCCGTGCCGGCGGTGGTGATCAACCAGAGGCATCTGATCCAGGGTGGGCAGCCGCCCGAGGTCTTCGAGCAGGCCTTGCGCCAGATCGCGCAAGAGGCCGGCGGCAGCTGAACCATGGCACGCAACATCGAGATCAAGGCGCGCATTCCGAGCATCGAGGCACTGTTGCCACATGCGCTCGCACTGGCCGACGGCGAGCCGCAACTGATCGAGCAGGACGACAGCTTCTTCGCGGTGGCGCGTGGCCGGCTCAAGCTGCGCGTGTTTGCCGACGGCAGCGGCGAGCTGATCCACTACCACCGCTGCGACACCAGCGAAGCCAAGGCCAGCGACTACGTGCGCATACCGGTGCCCGACCCGGCCGCAATTCACGTGGTGCTGGAGCGCGCCAGTGGTCTGCTGGGCCGCGTTCGCAAAAGGCGCTGGCTGCTGCTGGTGGGCACCACGCGCATCCACCTGGACCGCGTCGAAGGTCTGCCGGACCACCTGGAGCTGGAAGTGGTGCTGCGCGACGGCCAGAGCGACGCGCAAGGCAAGGCCATCGCCGAGGCCTTGATGCAGAAACTGGGGCTGGCCGACGCGCCGCGTGTGGCCGGCGCCTATCTCGACCTGCTGGTTCGCAAAGCCTGAGAGCCGCAAAGGCGATATCGTCGCGCCACGCCCGCCGCTCGATCCCAGCCCGATCACCCCCGTACTTGAGCCTGCTCGACGTCAAGGACCTGCGTGTCACCCTGCACACCGCGCGTGGCGCGGTCGAGGCCCTGCGCGGGGTCGAGTTCAGGCTCGGGCGCGGGCAGACACTGGGCTTGATCGGCGAGTCGGGTTGCGGCAAGTCCATCACCGCACTGGCCATCATGGGCCTGCTGCCCGAAGCTGCCGTGGTGACGGGCTCGGTGCGCTTTGAGGGCCATGAACTCACAACGCTGCCTGAGGCCGAGTACTGCCGCCTGCGTGGCGACCGCATCGGCATGGTCTTCCAGGAGCCGATGACGGCCCTGAACCCGCTGCACACGGTGGGCCGGCAGATCGCCGAATCGCTGCGGCTGCACCGCGACATGGGTGGCGCAGCAGCGCGGGCTGAAGCGTTGCGCCTGCTGCAGCGTGTGCAACTGCCCGAAGCCAGCAGGCGCCTGGATGCCTACCCGCACCAGCTCTCCGGTGGCCAGCGCCAGCGCGTGGTGATCGCCATTGCGCTGGCCTGCGGGCCGGACCTGCTGATCGCCGACGAACCCACCACGGCGCTGGATGTGACCATCCAGCGCGAAGTGCTGGACCTGATCCTGGAGTTAGTGCGCGAGGACGGCATGGGCCTGCTGCTGATCAGCCACGACCTGGGCGTGATGGCCGACACCGTGCAGCAGCTGATGGTGATGTATGCCGGCAGCGTGGTCGAGAGTGGGCCGACGGCGGCTGTGTTCGAGCGGCTGTCCCACCCCTACACCCGCGGCCTCTTTGCGGCGCGGCCCCAGCTGGGGCTGGCCCGCGGCACGCGGCTGGCCACCATCGCCGGGCGGGTTCCGCAACTGGCCGACATGCCCCCGGGCTGCCCCTTTGCCGAGCGCTGCGATCTGGCGCTTGACGCGTGCCGCGAGGCCATGCCGCCGGTCGTGCAGGTCGGACCCGGACACCTGGCTCGCTGCCTGCGTGTGCCGGCGCAGCAGACGCCGGCATGAACATGCCACTGCTGCAGGTCGACGACCTGGCCAAGAGCTATCGGCTGCCGCGCCAGAACCTGCTGGCGCGTGCCCCCGAGGTGCAGGCCCTGGCCGGCGTGAGCTTTGCGCTGCATGCCGGCAAGAGCCTGGGCGTGGTCGGCGAGTCCGGCTCAGGCAAGAGCACGCTGGCGCGGCTGGTGATGGCGCTGGAAGCGCCCAGCAGCGGCCAGGTCCGCCTGCAGGGCGTGAATCTGCACGCCCTGTCGCCGACCGAGCTGCGCCGCGCCCGCGGCGACTTCCAGATGGTGTTCCAGGACCCCTATGGTTCGCTGGACCCGCGCCGCACCGTACTGCAGACGGTGGCCGAACCGCTGGCCGTGCTGCATGGCGCCGGCGCGGCCGAACAACGCGAACGTGGCGCCGAGGCGCTGGACGCCGTGGGCCTGCGCGCGGCGGATCTCGGCAAGTATCCGCACGAGTTCTCCGGTGGCCAACGCCAGCGCATCGCCATCGCCCGCGCGCTGATCACGCGGCCCAGGCTGATCGTGGCCGACGAACCGGTCAGCGCTCTGGATGTCAGCGTGCAGGCCCAGGTGCTCAACCTGATGCAGGACCTGCAGGACCGCTTCGGCGTGACCTATCTCTTCATCAGCCACGATCTCGCGGTAGTGGACCTGGTGTGCGACGAAGTCATCGTGCTGCAGCACGGACGCATCGTCGAACAGGGCGACCCGGATGCCCTGTTCCGCCATCCGCAACATCCCTATACCCAGCGGCTGCTGGCTGCCGTGCCCGGACTGAAGCCGCCACGACCCTGACCCTTGCCGCAGAATGGGCGGCCGAGCCGATTCACCTGGAGAGCCCCATGACCATCTCGCGCCGTTCACTCAACACCTTGCTGGCCGGTGTGCCGCTGGCCACCGCCTGGCCCCAGGCGTTGGCACAGACGCGCAAGGACAGCGTGGTGCTGGGCATGGTGCTGGAGCCGCCGGGCCTGGACCCCACCGTCGCGCCGGCTGCGGCCATCGGCGAGATCGTTCACTACAACGTGCTCGAAGGGCTGACCAGGATCGCGATGGACGGCTCGGTCAGCCCCTTGCTGGCCGAAGACTGGAGCAAGACTCCCGACGGCAAGGCCTACACCTTCCGGCTCAGGAAGGGCGTTCGCTTCTCCGATGGCGCGCTCTTCGATGCCGCTGCGGTCAGGTTCAGCTTTGAACGCGCCAAGGCGCCGGGCAGCACCAACAAGGCAAAGAAGGCGGTGTTCGACAACATCAGCAGCATCAGCACGCCGGATGCACACACGGTGATCCTGGTGCTCGACAACGCCGAGGCCATGCTGCCTTTCCGCCTGGGCGAGAACACCGCGGTCATCCTGCACCCCGACAGCGCCGCGGGCGCCGCCACCAAGCCAGTGGGCACCGGGCCATTCAAGCTGGAAAGCTGGGCCAAGGGCTCGTCGGTCACGCTGACTCGCTGGGAAGCTCACCGCGACGCGGGCCAGGTCAAGCTCAAGCGTGTGGTCTTCCGTTTCATCAACGACCCCGCGGCGCAGGTGGCCGCGCTGCTGGCGGGCGACATCGACGGCATGCCACGCTTTGGCGCCCTGCAGGCGCTCAAGCAGTTCCGGGGCGACCCACGTTTCACGGTCGAAGTGGGCAGCACGGCGGGCAAGGGCATCCTGTCGATCAACAACCGCAAGGCACCGTTCAAGGACCTGCGCGTGCGCCGCGCGCTGGCCCACGCGATCGACCGGCAGGCCTTCATCGACGGTGCACAGGAAGGCCTGGGCAGACCCATCGGCAGCCACTTCGCGCCCACCGACCTGGGTTATCTGGACCTCACCCGGACCTATCCCTACGACCCGGAAAAGGCCAAGGCCCTGCTGCGTGAAGCCGGCGTCAGCACGCCGCTGAACGTTACGCTGAGCCTGCCGCCGCCGCAGTACGCGCGCAAGGGCGGCGAGATCGTCGCGGCACAGCTGGCCAAGGTGGGCATCATTGCCAGGATCGAGAACGTCGAGTGGGCACAGTGGCTGGCCGGGCCCTTCAAGGGCAACTTCGACCTCACCATCATCAACCACGTCGAGCCGCTGGACTACGCCACGGCCTATGCCGACCCGAACTACTACTTCGGCTACGACAGCGCCAAGTTCCGCGGCCTGGTGGCCACGCTGGCCGCCACGTCTGACCAGAGGGAGAAAGTCCGCCTGTGGCGCGACATCCAGCACCAGCTGGCCGAGGACGCCGTCAACGTCTTCATCTGGAACCCGGCCCAGGTGGCGGTGTTCAGGAAGGGCCTGCGTGGTTTGTGGAACAGCTCGCCGATCTTCGCCAACGACATGAGAGCGGTGGCCTGGACCGCCAGGACCTGAAGGCATGAACGCCCGCAACCAGGCCACCATCGAGCGCCTGTATGCCGCTTTTGCGCAACTGGATGGTGACAGCATGCAGGCCTGCTACGCGGCGGACGCGCACTTCCAGGATGAGGTCTTCACGCTCAAGGGTGCGCGCGAAGTGGGTGGCATGTGGCGCATGCTGTGCGCCGCCACCCGCGACAAGGGCCGCGCTGACTGGAAGCTGCAAACGCGCGACATCACCGATCACAGCGCCCACTGGGACGCGCATTACCGCTTCTCGGCCACGGGCCGGCTCGTCGTCAACCGCATCGACGCCGAGTTCGAATTCGATGCCCAGGGCCGGATCCTGCGCCACCGCGACCGTTTCGACTTCTGGGCCTGGTCGCGCCAGGCGCTGGGCATGCCGGGCCTGGTCCTGGGCTGGACGCCGATCTTGCGCAAGCAGGTGCAGGTCAAGGCGGCAGAGAACCTTCAACGCTTCCTGGACAAGGCCTGATCCGGCCAGGCCTAGCGCATGAGCACGCCGGGCCATTCCCAAGCGTTCTTCCAGCAGCACGCCGTGCACAGGGTCGTCCGGTGAACGGGCTGCATGACCTGAGCGCGACCCAGCTGGTGCACGCGTTCCGGCAGGGCGAGCTCTCGCCGGTGGCCGTGGTGCACGACGTGCTGGCCCACATCGCCCGCTGGGAGCCGCAGCTGCACGCCACCTGGGCATTGGATGCCGAAGCCGCATGCGCCGCAGCGCGCGCGTCCGAACTCCGCTGGCTGCGGCGCAAGCCGCAGGGCGCGCTGGACGGCGTGCCGGTGACCCTGAAGGAGAACATCGCGACGCGGGGCCTGGCCCTGCCGCTGGGCACCGCCGCCACCGAACTGCAGCCGGCCGCCGAAGACGCCCCTCCTGCCGCACGGCTGCGCGAGGACGGCGCGGTGCTGCTGTGCAAGACCACGATGCCCGACTACGGCATGTTGTCCTCGGGCCTGAGCAGCTTTCACGAACTGGCGCGCAACCCCTGGGACCTGAGCAAGACTCCCGGCGGCAGCAGTTCAGGCGCAGCCGCGGCGGCCGCCGCCGGCTACGGCCCACTGCACCTGGGCACCGACATCGGCGGCTCCATCCGCCTGCCCGCCGCCTGGTGCGGCGTCGTCGGCATGAAGCCCAGCGCCGGGCGCGTGCCGATCCAGCCACCCTACCTGGGGCGTGTGGCCGGGCCCCTCACACGCTGCGTGGCCGATGCGGCCCTGATGATGGCCACGCTGAGCCGCCCCGATGCGCGCGATGCCACCAGCCTGCCCTACCAGCCCCTGGATTGGTCCGATGTCGAGGGCGACCCGCTCGCGCTGCTGAGCGGTTGCCGCATCGGCTTGCTGCTGGACGCCGGCTGGGGGCTGCCGCTGGATCCGGAGATACGGGCTGCCGTCGGGGGCGCCGCCGTATGGGCCGCTGCAGCCGGCGCGCGGGTCGAACCACTCGCCCCGTTCACCACGCGCGAGATGGCCGACGGCATCAACCTGTTCTGGCGCATGCGTTCGTGGCTGGACATCTCTGCACTGGCACCCTCACGACAGGCACTGGTGCTGCCCTTCATCCGCGACTGGGCGGCTGCGGCTGCGGGGTTCAGCGCGGCGCAGCTCTTCCACGGCTACGGCCAGTTCGCGGCGTTGCGCGATGCCGCGGTCACGGCCTGCCGGCCGTTCGATTTCGTGCTCTCACCGGTTGCACCTTGCCTGGCCTTTGCCGCGGATAGGGCGATGCCCACCAACGACCCGCTGCGCGCGATGGAGCACATCGGCTTTACCTTGCCCTGCAACATGAGCGAGCAGCCGGCCATCAGCCTGCCGGTCGCCCAAAGCGCAGCGGGGCTGCCGATCGCGCTGCAGATCATCGGCCGGCGACATGACGACCTCGGCGTCCTGCGCATGGCGCGCGCCTTCGAACGCTTGCGTGGGCCGCTGCCCACATGGCCACAGCCGCCGCGCTGAGTCGTTTCCCACGACGATCGCTGCGTCGCGCTACATTCCGCGCATGTCCCACCCCGACCCACGTGGCAACCCCTGCAGCTCGGCCCACGCTGCCGCGCGTGATGCCGCCGAACGGGCGCTGTGGCGCATGATGTCGTTCTACGACACGCCGCTGGCCGACCTGGACCGTGCGACGGACCAAGATGCGGGCTGGATGCTGCCGCATGTGATGAAGGCCGGCTTCCTGCTGAGCCTCACCGAAGCACCACTGCGGGCCGAAGCGCAGGCACATCTGGACCAGGCGCAGGCCTTGCTGCACCACGCCACGCCGCGCGAAAGGGCTCATCTGGAGGCGGTGCATCTTGTCCTGCAAGGGCGCTGGCACTCGGCCTGCCGCGTCTGGGACGAACTGCTGGTGGACCACCCCCGTGATGCGCTGGCGCTGCAGTGGGCCCATCTGTGGGACTTCTATCGGGGCGATGCAATCGGCCTGCGACTGCGCCCGGCACGCGCGCTGCCCGAGTGGGACCGATTCGACCCGCTGTTCCCGCATGTCCTGGCCCTGCATGCCTTCGGGCTTGAAGAGAACAACCTCTACCCGCAGGCCGAGGAGGCGGGTCGGCGTGCGCTGGCAGCCGAGCCGCGCGCCCCCTGGGCCGTGCACGCCGTGGCCCATGTGATGGAGATGCAGGGGCAGTACGAAGAAGGCGCAGCCTGGTTGCGTTCGCACCAGCCGGTCTGGGCTGATGGCAACGGATTTGCGGTCCACCTGTGGTGGCACAAGGCCTTGTTCCGCCTGGAGGCGCTGGACTTCGAGGGCGTCGTGCGTCTGCTGGACAGCCACCTCAACGATCCAGCCCTGCAGATCACGCTGCAGCGGGTCGATGCCGCTTCGATGCTGTGGCGGCTGCACCTGCTGGGTGAGGACGTCGCTGCGCGCTGCAAGGCCCTGCTGGCCAACTGGCCCCTGGACGACGGCGTGGCCGGCTTCTACGCCTTCAACGACGTGCACGCCGTGCTGGCCATGCTGGGCGCCGGGCAGGTGGCCGCTGGCGAGTCGTGGGTGGCGCGCTGCGCCCACCGCGCGCTGGACCCAAGCGACGCCAGCCGCAGCAACCACCTGATGGCGCGGGAAGTCGGCCTGCCCTTGATGCGTGGCCTGCTGGCCCTGGCGCGCGGCGACGCGGACGGCGCCGTCGACCTCATCGCGCCGGTGAGGGGCTGCGCCGCGCGACTGGGTGGCAGCCACGCGCAGCGCGACCTGATCGACCAGACGCTGCTGGCGGCCGCGTCCAGAGGCTCGCGTCGCAATCTGGGCCGTGCCCTGCTCAACGAACGTGCAATGGCCAAGCCGATGACGCCGTTGACGCGCCACTGGACCGAGCGGCTGGCCCTGCCGTCGCTGACACGGGCCTGATCAGAACCAGGGCGCGGCCAGCTGTTCGGCCGCAAGGGTGCGCTGAAGCGCCGGCCGTTGCAACATGCGCTGCAGGAAGGGCGCGATGTGCGGATACTCGCGCGCCGGCCGCTGGTCGAAGACACGCGTCCATCGGCACAGCATCCAGGCATAGGGGTCCAGTGCACTGTAACGCTGGCCCAGCATCCAGTCACCGCCCTGGCGCGCCAGATGGGTGTCGATCTGGACCAGGCATTCGCCGACCCGTGCCTGCGCATGGGCCTTGATCTGTGCGGCGGCTTCGACATGGCCGGGGTCGACCAGACGCTCGGCGTAGAAGTAGTGCATCAGCATCGCCTGCAGGGTGTTTGTCATCCACACCAGCCACTTGTAGAAGTGCGCCCGCTCCATACTGCCCAATGCGGGCGCGAGCCCGGCCTGCGGCCTGCAGTCCACCAGGTGCAGGCAGATGGCCGCCGCTTCGTAGAGCACCAGATCGCCGTCCACCAGAACCGGAATCTGGCCATTGGGGTTCAGGCGCAGGTACTCCGGCGTCTTGTGCTGGCCCGCCATGCGGTCGACCCGTTGCAGCTGGAACGGCAGGTCCAGCTCGTGCAGCAGCACATGCGGTGCGAGGCTGGCATTGCCGGGGTGGTAGTGCAGGGTGAGCATCGTCGGATGATGGCATGCCGCCAAGCCATGGCAGCATGGCGGCACCTTCACGGCAGCACCCGCACCATGTCCAGCTACACAGCCCAGGTCCTCTGGCAACGCGATCCGCTCGAGGCCTTCACCGACAACCGCTACAGCCGGCGCCACCTGCTGCGCTTTGACGGCGGCGTGGAAGTGCCCGGTTCCTCGTCACCCCACGTGGTGCCGCTGCCGCTGTCCGACGCCAGCGCGGTAGACCCCGAAGAGCTCTTCGTAGCCTCGCTGGCCGCCTGCCACATGCTGTGGTTCCTGTCGATCGCGGCGCAGCGGGGCTACAAGGTCCAGGCCTACGAGGACCAGGCCGAAGGCCGGCTGGCACGCAATGGGCAGGGCCATCTGGCCATGACCGAAGTCTGCCTGCGGCCCCGCGTGCAATGGCTGGGCGAAACCCGGCCCGACGGCGACCAGCTGCTGGCCCTGCATCACGAGGCCCATGCCAGTTGCTTCATCGCACGCTCGGTGCATACCGAGGTGCGTGTCGAGCCGCAACTGTGAGGCTGGCGGTTCGCATCTGGCGGACTGCCCTTGAAAGGCCGGCTGCCGGCACCCAGATGGCACGGTGGATGCCACCGATGCCTTGACCACCCTGTTCGCCGCCTGTCTCGTCGCCGCCGTGGGGCTGATGATGGCTGCATGGTTGTGGGGCCCGGCCTCCCTGGCAGGCTGGCGCAGGGCGCGGGTACGCCGCCAGCCGTTTCCGCAGGCCTGGCGCGAAGTCCTCCGTCAGCGCATGCCAGCCTTCGCCCGGCTACCCGCCGACGTGCAGCTGCAGCTCAAGAAACACGCCCAGGTGCTGATCGCCGAGAAACCCTTCATTGGCTGTGCGGGGCTGGCCATCACCGAGGAAATGAGGGTGCTGGTGGCGGTCCAGGCCGCGCTGCTGCTGCTCAACCGCAGTGCGGGCTACTTCATCAATCTGCGCCAGGTGCTGATCTACCCAGGCGCTTTCGTGGTGGCGCGCCAGACCGCCGATGCCGACGGGCTCTCGCACGACACACGCCGCGCGCTGGCCGGCGAGTCCTGGCAGCAAGGACAGGTGCTGCTGTCGTGGTTGGACGTGCTGCAGGGCGCGGCCGATCCGCAGGACGGCCACAACGTTGTGCTGCACGAGTTCGCGCACCAGCTCGACCAGGAGGCAGGCGCCGCCAATGGCGCGCCCTGGCAGGTCGGCCGTGCCCATCGGGCCCGCTGGGCGCACGTAATGAACACCGAATTCCAGCGCCTGCGCGAAAGCCTGGCTCGAGGTGAGCCCGGGCTGTTCGATGGCTATGCGGCCAGTGAACCGGCCGAATTCTTCGCCGTTGCCACCGAGGTGTTTTTCGAGCGCCCATCGGAGTTGGCCCGCCTGCATGCTGAGCTTTACGGCGAATTGCAGAACTTCTACCGTGCAGATCCCCGGCAGTGGCTGCAGAGCAGCCCGATGTTGAATGCTCCGGGCGTCGCATTCGGCGCCGATTCGGAATCCACGCCATTCGGCGCAAAACGCTCCAGGTCAGCGGTCTGAGCTTTGCGTACATAATGCGCGTCGAATGGCGCATTGGATTTTGCGAATAGACGCCAACGATCCGGGTTTTCCGGTTCAACAGGGATGGACAACCAAAGAGCGCCGTCATGACCAAGTCCTACGCACAGATCGTCAAACAGATCGAAACACTCAAACAGGAAGCCGAAAAGGCGCGCCGCAAGGAAATCGAAGGTGTGGTGGGCCGCATTCGCGAAGCCATCGCGGTGTATGCCTTGACCGCTGAGGATCTTGGCTTTGGTGCCAAGGCACTGCGGGGTGGCAAAGGCGCGAGGCCCGCCAGGAAACGTGGCCGCAAGGCCACCCGGTCGGCGCAGCCCGCCGGGGATGTCAAATTCCGCAACGAAACCGGCGGAACCTGGGTCGGCCGCGGCAAACGCCCGCAATGGCTGCGCGATGCGCTGGCTGGCGGCAAGCAGCTGTCGGATTTCGCGGTCCGATAGGCCGGCCGTGTCGTACCCGGTGTGCTCTGGCGTTAAGCGGGCGCACCTGACAACACTTGCGAATTCCTTGAACCAGCCGATGCGGGTCGATGGCGGCGGCACGCCATCGGCAGCACATCCATGGCCGGCCTGGCACTCGCCGCAGCGGAGTTTGGGAGTGTTTCGCCCACGCCTGTCTTGATTGCCGGGACGCTTTATGCGCTGGCCGCGGGCCTGATGTGGGGCCTGGTATTCCTGGCGCCGACCCTGCTGCTCGAATACCCGCCAGCACTGTTGTCGGTGAGCCGCTACCTGGCTTTCGGGCTGATCGCCGTTCCACTGGCCTGGTTGGACCGCAAGGCCTTGCGCGCACTGGCCCTGGCCGACTGGCTGGAGGCCCTCAAGCTCAGCGCGGTGGGCAATCTGCTGTACTACACCTGCCTGGCAGCGGCCATCCAGCGCGCCGGTGGGCCGCTGCCCACCCTGATCATCGGCACCTTGCCGGTGGTGATTGCCGTAACGGCAAACCTGCGCACCGGGTCGCCCGGAACGCGATTGTCCTGGCGGCACATGCTGCCTTCACTGACCCTGATCGCTGCCGGGCTGGTTTGCGTGAACCAGGTGGAGATGGCGCAGCTGGACACGCAGACCGGGCTGTGGCGCTACGGCTCGGGCGCGCTGCTGGCCGTCGGCGCTCTGGCCTGCTGGACCTGGTACCCGATCCGCAATGGCGAGTGGCTGCGCGCGCACACCGACCGCAGCCCCCGGGCGTGGGCCACGGCGCAAGGTCTGGCCACCCTGCCGCTGGCGGCGCTGGGTTTTGCGCTGTTCTGGGCAGGGTCGGCATGGGTCGGCAACCCGGCGTTCGAGATGCCCCTGGGACCATCGCCGCTGCGTTTCGTGGGCCTCATGCTGGCCATCGGCCTGCTGGCTTCCTGGCTGGGCACCTTGTGCTGGAACGAAGCCAGCCAGCGGCTGCCGCCCGCCCTGGCCGGCCCCTTGATCGTGTTCGAAACCCTCGCCGCACTGGCTTACGCGCTGGCCTGGCGCGGCCAGGCGCCACCCGTGGCCACCTTGCTGGGCGCGGTGCTGCTGATGGTAGGCGTGGTGATGGCATTGCGCAGCCACCCGCGGTCCGCAAGCTGATGCAGCAAGGGAAATGAACCACGGCGGCGGCCCATGCCGCGCCCGTGCGGGTCAGGCCAGCGCTTCGTCCAGCACCTCCACCCAGTGCCGCACCGGCGTTGCGGTGCCGGACTGAAGATGCTGGATGCAGCCGATGTTGGCGCTGACGATGACCTCGGCCTGGATCGGTTCCAGGTGCGAGAGCTTGCGGTCGCGCAGCTGCGTGGCCAGTTCAGGCTGCAGCACGCTGTAGGTGCCGGCTGAACCGCAGCACAGATGGCTCTCGGCGCCAGCCAGACGCACTTCGAAGCCCAGCGCGCCCAGGTGCTTCTCGACCCCGCCACGCAGTTGCTGGCCATGCTGCAAGGTGCATGGCGGGTGCAAGGCCAGCCGCCGTGGCGTGCCCTGGCGCAGCTTGCCTTGCAGCGCCGGCACCAGATCGGGCAGCAGCTCGCTGATGTCGCGCGTGAGCTCGCTCACGCGGCGTGCCTTGTCCGCGTAGTCGGCGTCGTGGGCCAACGCGTGGCCGTAGTCCTTGACGCTGGCACCGCAGCCCGAGGCATTCATCACGATGGCTTCGACCGGGCCTTCGGAGGTCAAACCCTTGACCAGGGGCCACCAGGCGTCGATGTTGCGGCGCATGTCGGAGAGCCCACCAGCAACGTCGCCCAGGTGGCTGCGGATGGCGCCGCAGCAGCCGGCTCCATCGGCCACCAGGGTCTGGATGCCGGCCGCGTCCAGCACGCGGGCGGTGGCACTGTTGATGTTGGGCATCATGGCCGGCTGCACGCAGCCCAGCAGCATCAGCACCTTGCGCGGGTGGGTGCGGGTGGGCCACAGGCTGGCGCGCGCGCCACCCGCGGCAGGCACCTTGTGCTTGAGCGAAGCCGGCAGCAGCGGGCGCACCAGCTGGCCCAGCTTCATGGCCGGGCCGAACAACGGCGAGGTCAACCCGGCCTTGAGCAGCCAGCGCGCAGCTTGTTCGCCACGCGGGCGTTGCACCCGCTCATCGACGACCGCGCGCCCGATATCCACCAGATGACCGAACTGCACGCCACTGGGGCAAGTGGTCTCGCAGCTGCGGCAGGTCAGGCAACGGTCCAGGTGCAGCTGCGTCTTGCGCGTGACCGGCGCGCCTTCAAGCGCCTGCTTGATCAGGTAGATGCGGCCGCGCGGGCTATCCAGTTCGTCGCCCATCAGCTGGTAGGTGGGGCAGGTTGCGGTGCAGAAGCCGCAATGCACGCACTTTCGCAGGATGGCTTCGGCCGCTTGCCCTGCGCGCGTGCCGTTGAACTCGGGTGCCAGTTTGGTTTGCATGGAGCGGTCGCAGGAGAGGGGTCGCAAGAGATGGTCAGAAGAATCGAGCCGCCAGCGGCAGCAGCAAAGCGGCCAGCAGGACTTGCATGCCCAGTGCCAGGGCCGCGTAAGCGCCGGCTTCGGAGTGGACCTGCAGCGCGCGTGCCGCGCCTATGCCGTGAGCCACGGTACCCAGTGCAAACCCCTGCTGTGCCGGGTGCCGCACCTGGGCGACGCGCAGCAGGCCCTGCGCGGTGACGGCCCCGATCAGGCCGGTGAGCACGGCGAACACCGCCGCAAGTGCCGGGATGCCGCCCAGCTGCGACGCCAGGCCCATGGCCACCGGCGCCGTGACTGACTTGGGCGCCAGCGAGGCGATCACGTCGGCGGGCAGACCCACCGCCCACCCGATGGCAACGGCACTGCCGCTGGCCGCAGCACCGCCGGCCAGGGCGGCAAGCAGCAATACGCCCGCCCGCCGCCGCAACTCCGAACGTCGCTGCCACAGGGGCCAGGCCAGTGCCACCACGGCCGGCCCGAGCAGGAAGTGGATGAACTGCGCGCCTGAAAAGTAGACCGGGTAGGGCGTATCGGTGGCTCGCAGCAGCAGAGCCAGCACCAGCACCGACCACAGCACCGGGTTGGCCCAGGGCCGCTGGTCCAGCCGGCTGTAGAGGGTGGAGGCCAGCACATAAACACCCAGCGTGGCCGTCAGGCCGAACAGCGGCGTGGCCGACAGGTAGACCCAGAGTTTGACGAAGTCGGTCATCGCGCGGTGGGCTCCACCGCTTGCGCCGGCCACAGGCCACGCAACACCAGGGCCGCCACCAGCAAGCCGATCCAGGTGGACAGCAGCAGCGCCAGCAGCATGCGCGGCCCGTACTGGCTGACCAGCCCCAGATGGCCAACCACACCCACCCCCACCGGGACGAAGAGAAGCGACAGGTGCGCCAGCAGCGGTGTGGCTGCGGCTTGCACGGGCGCACGGACTGCCGGCCAGCGCAACAGCAGCACCATCAGCACCAGGCCCAGGACCGGGCCAGGCAAGGGCCACTGCGCCAGCCGCGCCAGCACTTCGCCAGCCGTCTGGCACAGCAGGAGCAGGGTCAGTCCGGTGAGCAGGGGCATCTTGGTTCAGGCCAGCTCGTAGCTCAGGACCCAGTAGTGCGTGTAGTCCATCCACTGCACCCGCCGCGCACGCGGGCCCAGCGTGGCCGCCGCGGCCCCGGCGGTGGGGAAGTTTTTCAACACCTCGTGCACGCTGCCGTCGTCCAGCGTACGGTTCTGGTAGGTGTTGCCCGCCCCATCGCGGCGCGAGATGGGGGTGCTGCTGGTCTGCACGAAGCTGTTGTCCAGGAAGACCACACGTGCGCCCGGCTCCAGGCGCGCATGCACGGCCTGCAGCCAACCGGCCAGGCGTTGCAGCGGCACATGGCTCCACCAGCAGCCGGCAAAGGCGGCGTCGAAGCGGCGCTCACCCAGATCGGCCAGTGTGTAGGCATCCACTGTTGCCAGTTCCACGCAGGCGGGCAGCGCCTTGCTGCGTGCCACGGCCAGGGTCTCGGGGTTGAGGTCGGTGGCCAGCCAGTGCGCGGCGTCGCGTGCGCCGTGGGGTGTCCACCAGCCGGTGCCGCAGGCCAGCTCCAGCACGCGGCGGCCGGTAAAGGGGCCGGCCAGCCAGGCCTCCATCGTGCGCAGGTCGGCCTGCCGTTCGGGCTTGTGGTAGACGCGCTCGTAGTAGGCCGCGCGGCGCGCGTAGTAGTCGCGCATGCCATCGACCACATCGACGACCACGCTCAGATGTCCCCGTACAGGCGGCCGCGATTGAAGATGCCCTCGGGGTCAAAGGCCTTCTTCAGTTCGCGGTGGATGCGCAGCAGCGGACCATGCAACGGGGCAAAGACTCCCGCGCTCTTGTCGTTGCCGCGGAACAGCACCGCGTGGCCGCCGCAGGCGGCAGCGGCTTCGCGCAGCGCTGCTGCTGGTGCGCTGGTGCAGATCCAGCGCTGCGCGCCGCCCCACTCCAGCAGCTGTTCGCCCGACAGCTTCAGCGGCGGCGTGGCCGGCGGGACGCTCAGCCGCCACAGGCTGGCGCCCCCCTGGACGGCCTTGGCAGCGCCGACGAAAAACTCGTCCTGATGGTCGCGCAGTCCGGCCCAGAAGGGCGCGGCCATCTCGGGCGCTACGTGTTCGCCGCCCAGCCGTTCGAATGCCGACTTCACGGCCGCCTTGGCACCGGCCAGGCGCAGCACCAGCATGCCGTCCCACCAGGCGCTGGCGTTCAGCGGCAGCGGCTGGCCACCCCATTCGTTGAGGCGGCGGATGGCGCTGGCCTGGTCGGCCTCGATGCGGCAGGTCAGCGAGATGGGCAGCATCGGCAGCACCTTGAGCGAAACCTCGCAGATCACGCCGAACACGCCCATGCTGCCGGCCAGCACGCGCGAAACATCGTAGCCGGCGACGTTTTTCATGACCTGGCCGCCAAAGCTCAGCACCTCGCCGCGGCCGTTGAGCAGCGTGGCACCCAGCACGTAGTCACGCACACTGCCCGCCGACACACGTGCAGGTCCGGCCAGGCCTGCAGCGACCATGCCTCCCACGGTGCCGCCCGGGGCGAAACGTGGCGGCTCGAAGGCCAGGCACTGGCCCCACTCGGCCAGCGCGGCTTCCAGCTCGGTCAGCGGCGTGCCGCCGCGCACGGTGACCACCAGCTCGCTGGGTTCATAGCTGCTGATGCCCACCAGGCCCGTCACGTCCAGCGGCTGCCCCTGGGGGGTCTGGCCGTAGAAGCGTTTGCTGCCGCCGCCCCGGATGTCCAGTTGGGCATGCACGGCGCGTGCGGCCTTAACCTGATCCACCAGTGCGGACAAAGCTGCGTCCATCAGAAACGTTCCAGTTCGGGAAACGCCAGCAGCCCCTTCTTCACATGCATGCGGCCGTACTCGGCGCAGCGGTTGAGTGTGGGGATGACCTTGCCCGGGTTGAGCGTCTCGCCGGCATCGAAGGCGCGCTTGACGGCAAAGAACTGTGCGCGCTCTTCGGGCGAGAACTGCACGCACATGCTGTTGAGCTTTTCAATGCCCACGCCATGTTCGCCGGTCACCGTGCCGCCCATCGCGACGCTGGTTTCCAGGATCTCGGCGCCGAACTGCTCACAGCGGTGCAGCTGGTCGGGGTCGTTGGCGTCGAACAGGATCAGCGGGTGCAGGTTGCCGTCACCGGCATGGAAGACGTTGCAGCAGCGCAGGCCGTACTTGCGCTCCATGTCGCCGATGGCCAGCAGAATATCGGCCAGGCGCTTGCGCGGGATCGTGCTGTCCATGCACATGTAGTCGGGGCTGATGCGTCCGCTGGCCGGGAAGGCGTTCTTGCGCCCGCTCCAGAACTTCAGGCGCTGCGCCTCGTCCCTGCTGACCTCCACCCGCGTGGCGCCACAGCCGGTCAGCACCTCCAGCATGCGCTCGATCTCCTCGGCCACTTCTTCGGGCGTGCCATCGCTTTCGCACAGCAGGATGGCCGCGGCCGTCAGGTCGTAGCCGGCGTGCACGTAGTCTTCCACCGCCGCCGTCATCGGCTTGTCCATCATCTCCAGCCCGGCCGGGATGATGCCGGCGGCGATCACCGCGGCCACCGCGTCGCCCGCCTTGCGGATGTCGTCGAAGCTGGCCATGATGCAGCGCGCCAGCCGCGGCTTGGGCACCAGCTTGACGGTAACCTCGGTGATCACCATCAGCATGCCCTCGCTGCCGACGATCAGTGGCAGCAGGTCCAGGCCCGGCACGTCCAGCGCTTCGCTGCCGAATTCCACCGCTTCGCCTTCGACCGTGAAGCCGCGCACGCGCAGCACGTTGTGCAACGTCAGGCCATACTTGAGGCAGTGCACGCCACCAGCGTTTTCCGCCACGTTGCCGGCGATGGTGCAGGCGATCTGGCTGCTCGGGTCGGGCGCATAGTAAAGGCCCATGGGCGCGGCGGCTTCGGTGATGGCCAGGTTGCGCACGCCGCACTGCACGCTGGCCGTGCGGGCCAGGCGATCCACCTGCAGGATGCGGTTGAACTTGACCAGGCTCAGCGTGACCCCAAGCGCATGCGGCAACGCACCACCACTCAGGCCCGTGCCGGCACCCCGCGCCACCACGGGCACCTGCAAGTGGTGACAGGCGCGCAGCACACCGGCCACCTGGGCCTCGGTCTCGGGCAGCGCCACGGCCAGCGGCACCTGGCGATAGGCAGCCAGGCCGTCACACTCATAAGGAACAGTGTCCTCGCTGTGCCACAACAGCGCGTGCGCTGGCAGCTGCGTGCTCAACGCGGCCACAACCTGAGCCTGCCGGACGGCACGCGTGGTGGTGGCATCAGCGGCCGGGACTGGTGCCGCGACGGGCGCGTTCATGGGCGGGTTTCCTCTGCCTCCGCGGCCTACCCGCGGCTTGGAGACGAACTTTACGACGTGGCCGCCACGTTCCGGCTGAAGGCCCGACGCAGCAGACCCCCATCGAAGTCATGATGCCTTTGACCCGTATGCGGGTGATCGCTGCTTCAAGCCTTGCCGGTGAAGACCGTCAGCACCCCGGTGTAGCCGTAGATGTGGTGGCGCGCGATCTCGCCTGCTGCGAAGAACCCGGCCAGAGGCACGTCGCCCAGCGCGTGTTGCACGATACGCAGTTCGGCAGAAGGGCCGCCGAAGTGGGCACCGCCGCGACCGGCGCAGCTGATGTAGATCGCGCCTTTCATGCGACGCGCCGGTTCCGCTGCCGAGGCACCCGCGCCCGACAGGGCCGCCTCGCTGGGGGTTTCGACTTCTTCCCGGATTTCGCTGCAGATGCGCACCAGGTCGCGCCGTGCGGCAGCCACGTCGCGTTCGCAGAAGGCCAGCTTCATGCCCGGTTGCAGCACCTCGGCCACGGCGACCGCCTGGCGTGACGGATCCAGTCCGATCAGGTGCCGCACCCGAGTGTCGGTACCGAATTGCCCTGGCCGGGCCAGTGCGGTGTCGTGCGGGTCGGTCAGGCCGACCAGCGTGCCACGCAGGCGTGGCAGCAGCTGCCGCGGGTCATCCAGCCCGCCCAGCCCCAGGTCTGACAACAGGCACCCCAGCGCGGGCTGGCCGTCCAAGGCGGTGACCAGATGGCGTTCACACGCGGTGATGGTGCGCGTGGGCCCCAGCGGCTGGCTGCCCTGGCTGACGCGTGAAACCAGCGCCACCTCTCGCGCGAAGCCCACGCCCGACAGGCCGCCCTGCCAGATGCCATCGGCCACATGCACCGTCTGGCCCTGGGCTGCAGACAGCCCCCCGAACAGGTAGCTCGAACCGGTTCGGTCGCTCAATTCGTCGATCAGTTCGCCCAGGTCGGGGGTGGCCGGATCGGCGTGGACCAGAGCCGTCCAGGCGTCGATGCGCTGCAGCTTGCTGATGCCGGAGAACACCTCGATGCTGGCCGGCGGCAGATCAGCGAGCATCAGCACCAGGGCCGGTTCGTCGATGTACTCGACCGCTGTGGCGCACACCCCCACACCCACGCTGCCCACCCAGGCGGTACCGGGCCAGCGCTCACGCAGCGCGGCCAGCAGCGGCGTGGCCTGCGGCAGGTAGGCTTGCGTGAAGTACACGAAGCCCAGACTGGGGCGTCCGGCCGCGCCCGACTGCCTTGCCCCAGCGTCGATCTGCATGCCCGCAATGGCCAGCGCAGCGCGCCAGTCAGGATGGGTGGCATGGCCGACGAGGAAATCGCGCATGGGCTTGCCAGCGGTGGGTGTGGCGCTGCGTTCAACGGGCTCGCTCGCCGCGCGGGCGCTTCGATGGCTTGGCGGTTGACGTGGCGGACACCCCCGAGGGTGCGGCTGCCGGCGCAACGTCCCTCACCGCCTGAGTGGCCAGCTCAGCAAACTGCTGGGTCAGCGCCCCCCACCACTTCACCGGGTCCACTGCCGCAGGCACGGCACTCGGCGCCGGGTCTGCAGGCGCATGCGATTTGGCCTTGCGACTGCGCTCGTCAGTCCCTGGCTCAGCGGCGGCCTGCATGGCCGGGGGTTCGGCCGCCGGGGCGGTCGGGATGGGGTTGCGGATCTTCAGCGCCTCACCCAGATCGGCCAACGGCAGGTTCATGGTCTGCAGCGTGCTGAGCGTCATGCGCTGCACTTCCAGGGCCTGGACCGTGGTGCCCAGCAGGCGTGCGTTCTGCTCCAGCCAGAACTGCACGGTCTTGAGTTCCTGGATGCGCTTGTCCAACTCGGCGGGGTCCAGCGTGGGCGCAACCCACTGGCCGAAGCTGGGCAGGCCTGCGCCTGCGCTCTTGAACAGGCCCTGCAGGAATTCAAAGCCGGGCACCATGCTTGCCAGGTCGTTCGTTGCGGCCATTGCGTTTCTCCTGTGGGATGGGTCCTGTGGCATTGTGCGCCCACCGGCAGTCAGGCGGTCAGCGGCCGAACGCCACCCGTTCGACTCTCAAGCCACGTTCACGCAGCAGTCTGGGGAAGGCGCGGTCGCTGGCGTCGGCAGGCGGACCAGGCTTGCGAGGTCCACTTCAGCGATCCCGCACCAGTTCCACGCGCAGCACGCCGGAATCCTGTTGCCAACGCAGGCGCCCCAGCACGTCCATGCCCAGCAGGGGCGCCGCCAGCCCCGGCAGCGCGGTCAGGCGCAGCCGCTCGGCCCGCACGCCGCCGTCAAGCTGCAGATCGGCCACGACCTGCCGGCCCTGCACCACGCCACCGGCCGTGTGCGACTGCACCACATCCTGCAGCGGCAGGCTCAGGGACCGCGCCAGCGCCATCGGAATGGCCGTGCTGGTGGCACCGGTGTCGACCAGAAACTCCACGGAGTGCCCGTTGATCCGGCCCGGCCAGTGGTAGTGGCCGTCGGGACTGCGCCGGATCTGCAGCGTGCCGCCATCCACCTCAAAGCGCATGGCCTGCTGGTGCTGCTGCCAGGCCTGCACACCCAGCAACAGCGCCAGCGCCAGCAACAGCCAGACCGTGGCGTGCTTCATCCAGGCGGGCAGTTCCTTCACACCGCCGTCGCCTCGTTGCGGTGGCTCTCGACCACGCGCTGCTCGATCGCACCAAACACGCTCAGGCCGTCGGCACCCAGCATTTCGATGCGAATGCTGTCGCCGGGGCGCAGGAAGTCGGTCACCGGCGCGCCGTTGTCGATGGTCTCCTGGGCCCGGCGTTCGGCCACGCAGGCAAAACCATGGGCTGGATCCGGGTTGCTGACGGTGCCACTGCCGACGATGCTGCCGGCGCTCACGCGCCGCGTCCTGGCCAGGTGGGCAATGAGCTGGCCAAAGTGAAAGTGCATGTCCGGGCCTGCCTCGTTGAGCCCGAAGCGCTGGCCATTGAGGAAGCTGCCCAGGGCCGCCTGCACACGGCCACCGTGCCAGGTGCTGCCCAGCTCGTCAGGCGTCACCGCCACCGGGCTGAAGACCGTGGTGGGCTTGCTTTGCACCAAGCCCAAGCCTTTGGCCAGCTCTGCCGGGCACAGGTGGCGCAGGGTCCAGTCATTGGCCAGCATCAACAGGCGCACCGCATCCAGCGCGGCTTCGGGCGTGATGCCGCTGGATACGTCACTGGTGATGACCGCCAGCTCGGCCCCGAAGTCGACGCCCCAGGCCAGGTCGGCAAACCGGGCGTCGTCGCAGGCACCGAGGAAGTCATCGCTGCCGCCCTGCACCATCAGCGGGTCTTCCAGGAAGCGGGCGGGCAGCTCGGCACCCCTGGCGCGGCGCAGGCGCTCGACGTGGCTCAGATACGCCGAACCGTAGGCCCACTGGTAGGACCGCGGCAGCGGCGCCATGCACTGGCGTGGATCGAAGGCGAAGGCATGCCGGGCCTTGCCGCCGTTGATCGTCGCATAGAGGTCTTCCAGCGGCGGCGAGACGAAGTTCCAGTCGTCCAGCACCTGCTGCAGCGTGGTGGCGATGCCGGTGGCGAAGTGCGCGGTGCTCAGGTCGCGCGAGACCACGGCCAGCAGGCCGTCGCGTGAACCGTCTTTCAGCGTTGCAAGTTTCATGCGGTATGCGTGCCGGCCGCCAGGGCGCGCCGGCCGGATGGGAATGGCACTATTGTGGAGTGAGCACACCCAGGGCCCCGATCTCCACACCACCGCGCCACGGACCGATGGTTGCGGCGATGCTGGGCCTGGTGCTGCTGGCCCATGGCTGGCTGCTGGTGTTGTGGCGTGATGGCGCGCACCGGCCTCTTCGGCCCGGCGCAACGGCTGTGCAGCGTGGCGTCTCGGTGCGCCAGGTCACGCTCCCCAGCCCCCCGTCGCCCAAATGGACCGTACCCAGCCGCACGGCACCCACGCTGACGGCCACGCCGCAGGGCAGGCAGCGCAACAGCGCAGGCATGGCGCAGCGGGCCCAGGCGGCCAGCCTCCAGGCGCCACAAGCGTCCATCGCCAGCGAGGAAACCACGACCCTGGCCGGACCCGAACCCGCCAGCACGCAAGACCCGCCGGTCTATGCGACGCAGCTGCCACCGCCTGTGCGCCTGCAGTACACGCTGCGCCGCGGCAGTTTCGAGAACATGGCCCAACTGGACTGGACCTGGGAAGACGGCCGCTACCGGCTCAGCCTGCGCGGCCAGCTGGGCGCCGCCCCGCAAGCCACCTGGGTCAGCCAGGGCCGGCTGGATGCCGCCGGCGTCGCGCCCGAGCGCTACACGGAGAGCCGGCGTGGCCGCGAGCTGCGCGCCGCCAACTTCCAGCGCGATGCCGGGCGCATCAGCTTCAGCGGGCCAAGCCATGAATTCCCGCTGGTCGTCGGGGCACAAGACCGTCTGAGCTGGATGATCCAGCTCGGCGCCGTGCTGGCCGCCAATCCCGAGCTGAACCAGCCGGGGGCGCAGGTCCAGGTCTTCGTGGTGGGCACGCGAGGCGACGGCGAGATCTGGCTGTTTGCCGTGCAGGGGCAGGAGGCACTGGACCTGCCCAGCGGCCACGTGCCCGGCGCGGTGCACCTGCAGCGCCAGCCGCGACGCCCCTACGACACGCAGGCCGACATCTGGCTGGACCCGGCGCAACACCACCTGCCAGTGCGCCTGCAGCTGCAAGTGCATGCCACAGGCCAGGGCAGCGTGCTGGAGTTGCAGCACGCCCAAGGAGCCGGGCCTTGAAACCACCGGTGGCATGCCCCATCTGCCGGTCAGGAGGTAAGGCGATGCAGCTGCTCTACAACTCGGAGTCGTTCGCGGTGGTGCAGATCAGTGTGCCCGGCGAGGCTGATGAGGCGTCGCCCTGGCGCGGCGGTTTCGAGATCGTGGACAAGTCCTCGCGCAAGGGCATCTACATCGAAGGAACCTTGGCAGAAGGCTTCGAACGTGGCGTGCAGGCCATCGTTGCCCAGGGCCCCGACGTGCAGGCGCTGGATGACTTCATCTCCGGTTACACCGCGCTGGCACAGCAGCCCTTGCTGATGCACTGAACCAACGCGCACGAACCCCGTCGCGCTGACCTCGCCCCAAGGGGGGCCACCCGCGGGCTCGCAGGGTGCAATCCTGCTCAGCTTGCCTTGGGTTGGCGGCTGGGCCAAGATCAAGCCATCCTGCTGCTCACCCTCAAGCCATGGCTCGAAGCCTGTCCGATTCACGCTGGCTGCTGTCCCCCGGGCTCGCCGAAGCGCCGGTGCTGGACGTGCTGTGCACGCACTTCGTGCTGACGCTGACGCTGCGGCAGGCCGGACGATTCAACCTGCGGCGCGACTGGAACAGCCTGCTGGCGCTGGTCGGCCGCCATCTGGTCTGGCCGCAGCCGGTGCTCGCGCGCGTGCGCGGCTTTCTGGCCCAGCGCTGCAGAGACAACCCGCAGTGGAAGGCCCACGAACAGCTTGCCGATGCGGCCTTCCTGCAGCGCCACGGCGCCTGGCGAGGCCCCTATGAAGAGGGCACGCTGTTCTTCTACATAGACGAGTACATCAAGGATGCGCCCAAGGACCTGCTGAGCGTGCTGGGCAGCACCTGCGACTGGATCGCGCGGCGGCTGAAGAAGGAGTCCACGCTCGTCCAGAAGAACATCGACGCGCTGGCCGGG
>WBZP01000612.1_pt1 | contig 47663 bp, 36 predicted proteins | sample 5204301 | NCBI WGS metagenome assembly WBZP01 (sample SAMN12412401, study PRJNA552823) | activated sludge metagenome | isolation source: activated sludge from nitrification reactor of wastewater treatment plant... | place: USA: Pennsylvania | collected 2017
GATCCTTGACAACGAAATAGTCGGCCGTGTCTGGATTTTTCGGGATATCACCGAACAAAAACGTGCCGAGCAAGCCTTACGGGAGAGCGAACTAAGGCTCCAGCGCTTCGTCGCCAAAGCTCCCGTTGGGCTCTGCATTCTCGATGAAAACTGGCGGGTAGTCACCGCGAATCTCGCCTTTTGTCAACTGACCGGATACGATGTTCAGGAAATCATCGGCAGTACCTATGCGCTGTATACCCACCCGGAGGATCTCTCCGCTAATATTCGATTAACTGAAGAATTCTACCGTGGAGTCAGATCCGGCTACACCCATGAGAAACGGTATATCAGAAAATCAGGTGAAATTATTTGGGTTCTAGTCAAAACCACCAGAGTCGACCTGCCTGGCCGGCAAGGTCCACTGCTTCTTGCTGCGGTACAGGATATTACCGAGCGTAAACTAGCGCTGGAAGAACGAGAGCAACTCAGTCGAGACCTGCATGATAACCTTCTTCAAGGATTGTACGCCGTCGGGATGCAGCTTGAAGCCAGCAAGCTTGCAATGGGACGAACACCGCGCCGGTCGAAAACGCATATCTCCCAGGCCATCCGCCAGCTAAACGGCCTCATGGTCGATGTTCGACGGTTCATTACCCTACTCACAGAACGGACTTCCGTTCAACTGGACTTTGGACAGTCAATTCAAGAACTGATTGCCTCCACGGCTGACACCGAAGGTGCCACAGCAGAGCTCGACATTACGAGCCCCGTGCTTTCCTTTATCACTCCTCAGATCGGAGAACAGCTGTTGAATATCGCTCGTGAAGCCCTAAGCAACAGCTTGCGCCATGCTCGTGCCTCCCGTCGCTGGCTGCATCTGAGCCTCGCGCACAACTCGATCCGGTTAGTCATCGGAGACAATGGCATCGGCTTCTCTCCTTCACGCAAACGCCGCACTGGCCGTGGACTTGCTAATATGGAGGCTCGTGCACAGCACATGACCGGCTCCTTTACCCTCGAAAGCGTGCCAAGACGCGGAACTACGATCACGATCGACGTGCCATTGAAAAAGGATGTGCTGTATGAGTAAGTCTCCAGCGATTCGACTGGTGATCGTCGATGACCACGAAGTCGTGCGAATCGGTCTCTGTGCCGTTCTCAACCTGACTCCTGGACTAAAAGTCATTGGGCAGGGAAAGCGAATGGCAGAAGCCAAAAAGCTTTGCGTTCGCCTGAAACCGGACCTCATCCTGCTTGATATCCGATTACCGGACGGAAGCGGTGTGGATGCAGCCCGTGAGATCCTTGCACAATGCCCGACAACCCGTGTGCTGTTTCTCACGAGTTTCGCCGATGATCATACGGTACTCGAAGCCGTTCTGGCCGGCGCTCATGGCTATCTCCTGAAAGACATCGCTTCTCAGGCGCTCGTGCGCGCCATTCGATCGGTTGCAGCCGGAAAAAGGCTGATGGACTCGCGCTTGCCCCAACACACATTGGATTGGGTGAAGCATGTCCCTACCGAGCCAGGACAGTCCAAACGTCCCCTCCTTTCGCCCCAAGAGCAGCGTCTTCTTCCTCTCGTCGCCAGGGGCCTCACCAACAAAGAGATCGCCAAATTTTTAGGACTCAGCGAAAAAACAGTCAAGAACTACCTCGCCAATATCTACTCTAAACTGAGTATAGGTCGCCGATCGCAGATCGCTGCCTTCTACGCTGGAAGCTTCAAAGGGTCTGAGCCTCGTCTACCGCTAGGCCGCACCTAAACAATTACCGACGGTAGATTCTTGGGAAACTGCCCCTGGTAAAGAACTCTGTGCCTTATTCCGATAAGAACAGAGTCACTCTAGCAGTGTGATGAAAAACGTGGTTTCTGCTTCGCACATCGTTGCGCGATGCCAGAAGGAACTGTGGCACGCTACACCTCAGAATGCTCAAAAGGCCGTCCAGCAAGGCCACAGCGAGAGAAGGGGCGAGGCGTACGCTTCGGTACGTCGAGCCGCTGAGTGATGCGAGAACGCCGCCGGAGGACTTTTTCAGCATTCTGCTAGTTTAGAACACGGGCTTCGTATAATACGCCGTCCAATATCGTACCCGGTAGACCATTGCCATATTGAACATGCTCATAGAACTACCATCGTCAGGTGCGGCGCTTTTGATCGAGCCTGATCTGAACCTTGTCCGGACATTCCGAGAGCTGATAGTTCTTGCCTACCATTCGTCGGCGACACTGGATGTCGTTTTCTCTCTTGAAGAGGGTCTCACCTACCTAGAGGCCCATCACGTCCCAGTGATTCTCATAGATCTCTCTCTGCCGGGCAATTCCGGACGAGAAGCAGTGCAACGGGTACGAGCGAGAGCCACGTCCAGTGCCATCATCGGCTTCCACCAAACAAGCGATCCCACAAAGCTATCTGATGCCATCCGTGCTGGAGCCCATGAAGTGTTGCCCATCATTCCCCCCTCAGCTGAGACGCTCCGGCTGTCTATCACCAGCGCCTTGATCAGAGCCGCTCGCCCTCAGACAGTTACGGAACCAGTGCCCTCGACTGAAGCTCTCCCGACCTCATCGTTCCCCCTCACGAAAGTCGCACACGACCTAAACAACTGCCTGACATCCATCAATGGGTTTACCGACATTCTCCTCGCACGACTGTCGGCGGAAGATCCGTCACAATATTGCGCTGGACAGATCAAACTGGCATGCACACGAGCTACGGGTTTGATTAAGCAGTTACCGCAAATCACCAATACGGCTCCCGCTCCTCAACTATCAAAGCCAGCCAACAACGCTTCGGCAACCTGATCTCCCCACTGCTCTTACGAATTGACAGGCCATCCTCACCTGACTAGGATACGGACGACTCTCGATTGAACACGTCATCATTTCTTCTGAAAGGAGCCTTGTAATGTCCGACTCCGGTTTACCCGATAGCCGGGAAACCCACCGTTTGCATAAGCCCACCCACTCCGCCAGCAATCAGGTCGAAGCCACGTTCGAATCAATTGTCTTTGCCAGTCGATGGATTCAAGCGCCCCTCTATGTCGGACTGATCGTGGCAGAATTGCTCTATGCCTACAAGTTTCTCGTCGAACTGTGGGAAATGGTGATTCATATCCATAAGGTGGATGAAACGGCCTTCATGCTTGGAGTCTTGGGCTTGATTGACGTCACCATGGTTGCCAATCTGCTCACCATGGTCGTGATCGGCGGATACGCAACGTTTGTGAGCAAGCTGGATCTAGAGCACCATCCCGATCGTCCCGATTGGCTGACGCACGTCGATCCCGGCACGATCAAGATCAAATTAGCGGCATCCTTGATCGGAATCTCCAGCATTCATTTGTTGAAGGGATTCGTGGATGTGGCCAATGAGAACCCAGAGCACTTGAAATGGAAGATCTTTATTCATATGACGTTCCTCGCTTCCGCCATCTTGCTTGCATGGACAGACAAGATTATGCAAAAGGACAAGAAGCACTGAGCCGGGGATTCCCTCGCGGGCAGATGAGAGTCACGCTCGTCGGCTTGAAACAAGTCGGTGCGCTGCGGAATACCTCATTGGAGGGCTTTAGTATGGTCAGCGAAGTAACTCACTCCTTCGTCGGCTGTCTCAAGATACGATAAGCAGGCCGAAGGACCGTCTGATTCTTACCAGGAGTGTGGCGACGCACCGCTAGGCGGCCTCGATTCCCGCCGCAGCCTTGATAGCTTCGACGGTAAGAGGTTTTTTGAGATAGCCCTCGACGACAAATGGAAGCTCCGGTGGGCTTTCGCCACAGGACATATCGTGGGTCAGTCCAAGAATTCGTAGCTGAGGAACCCGCTCTTTCAGCCGTTGCACCTGAAGACAGTCAGTCTCCGAGGTCAACAGACTGCACTCCGCCACCAATACACTCGGTAAGCGCCCAGGGCCAATCTGACACAGATCTGCCACATTCACGAGGCTCACGACTTGGTAGCCGAGCTTTTCTAAAGTTCTTCTGATAATCGCCTGACTGACCGCTTCCTTCACATACATGAGTGCATTTCGCTGCACCCTAACCTGTGGTGGGCTCTGGTCTGCCGGGGAAAATGGGAGATCAAACCAGAACCGGCTTCCTCGCCCGAGCTCACTCTCAAATTCGATGGTTCCGCCCATCACTTCCACTAACTGCTTTGCAAGGGCCAATCCCAGTCCCATTCCTCCATATTTTCTTCGATAGGATCCATCTACCTGGACAAAAGGCTGGAACAAACGATCCGCAGCGGCCTTATCAATGCCAATTCCTGTATCAGTGACAGTGAATCGTATCCAGCTTGTTTCATCTGAAGATTTGGGCTCCATGCCTGCCGTCGCTTGTGGGGTCAGACCTACATGTAGGGAGATCTCCCCCTGCTCCGTGAACTTAAGCGCATTGTTGAGTAGCACAGATAGCAGCTGACCAAGGCGCACCCGATCACCCCAGAGCCTGACTGGAACGGTTGACACGATCTCATGGCGAAGTAGGATATTTTTCTCCGCTGCCCGCGCACGAAGCGGCGTCAGGTAGTCCTCCAGCATCCGGTGGATCTCGAACTCATCTTGGCTCAGTGTTACACGTCCCGACTCCAACTTGGAGAAGTCTAAAATGTCGTTGACGATTTCCAGCAGTGCCTTGGCAGATGTCCTGATTGTTTCCGCACAGTCTCGCTGTTCCGATGTCAGATCCGTGTCGAGGAGCAAGTCATCCATCCCAATGATGCCGTTCATCGGTGTCCGGATCTCATGGCTAATGGTCGCCAAGAACTCAGATTTCAACCGTGCTCCTTCCAGCGCAGCGTCACGAGCCTGAACCAGCTTCTCCTGGCTGTCACGCAACTCGCGCATGGCGTGGCCGGCCCTCGGCATGTAGCGGACCCGATGGCTGAGCAAGAGCCCATTGATCGGTTTGACGATAAAATCGGTGGCTCCGGCATCATACGCCTGGGTAATCGATTGATAGTCCTCCAGCCCGGTCATCATGAGCACCGGAGTATGCGTTCCTTTGGGTAACCGCCTTACCTCCGCACAGACGGCAAACCCATCCATCTCCGGCATCATGATATCCAGAAGCACCAGATCAGGATAATGACGGGCAAACGCCTCGACTCCGAGACGCCCGTTCTCTGCCTCTTCCACCAACCAGCCGGACTGTTCAAGCGCCTCGCGCGCAAGCATGCGGGCGATGGTATCATCGTCGATAATCAAGACGGTCGGGCGTCGTTCGGTGGTCATGCCGCAATACTTCCTTTGGTCACTTCTCCTCGAAGCGCAATACAGGCCGTCGCATAATGCTGCTCTAGTCTGGCTGCTACCTCATCGGCATGCGTTAAATCTTGGCGCTCCCCCATTTGCTCCAATTCTCGACAATCAGCGGAAACCGCCATGGCTCCAAGCTGAGCGCTACTCGACTTAAGGCGATGCGCCGCAGCACGCAGTTCCGCGGCATCCTGTGCCCGCACGGCTGAACGTATTCGGTCGACAATGTCCGGCGATGTTTCGAAATACGACGTCACGACACGTGCGACAATATCAGGCTGTCCGGAACGTTGAAGCGCACGAATTCCCGCCAGCGCGGTTTGATCAATGATCGATCCGGCGGCTGGCTCTACCGGCTCTGATACGCCACGCGGATCCTCCTGCAAATCACCCACCATCTCCTTCCCCATGGAACCGGGTGGAATCGTCTGCTGACTGACCTCACCCCTAAGCCGGTTCGGAAGCCATCGAGAAAGCATGTGTTCAAGCTGCACGAGGGTAAATGGTTTGCTCAGGTGGTCGTCCATGCCGGCGGCAAGACACTGCTCTCTGTCACCCTGCATCGCATGCGCCGTCAACGCCACGATCGGCAGTCGTGGCGGAGGAGCGACTGCAGAGTCTCCGGTCTGCTTGGTCTGTTCCGCTTCACGAGCTCTGATCAGTTTGGTTGCCGTCAATCCATCCATCTCCGGCATCTGACAGTCCATAAAGACGAGTGCATACTCTGTCTTGGCTATCGCATCGACGGCTTCTCGCCCATTCTCCGCCGTGTCGATGCGACAATTGAGTACTTCTAACATGCCGCCCGCCACTTCGCGATTCACAGGATTGTCCTCCACGAGGAGAATACGAACCTCTCTCCTTCTCACAGGATGCTGATCCCTGACCGCTTCACCACGGCTGTCTGACGCAGCGATCGATTCCATCGGCCTCTGACTCGGCATATCAGCGGGGTTACAGTAGACCGTAAATCGAAAACAGGTCCCCTCTCTTGGGTGACTCTGGAGCTCAATGGTCCCACCCATGAGGGTCACCAGTTGCTTCACAATTGCCAGGCCCAATCCTGTCCCACCATACTTTCTCGTCGTCGACCCATCTGCCTGAGAGAAGGCATCGAAGATGTTTGTCTGGGCTTCAAGGGAAATCCCGATACCTGTATCAGTCACACTGACGGACAACCCATATCGCCCTTCTCTTGTCTCCTCCAGCTCGGCGCTGACGGTGATGGCACCCTGCTCAGTGAATTTGACTGCATTGCTGACTAGATTGACGAGGATCTGTCTCAGCCTTGTCGGATCACCGATCAAGGAAAATGGAATGCGCGGGTCGATGTGACAGGATAGTCTCAGTCCTTTCTGTTCCGCCGTAGGGGAGGACACTGCTAAGGCTTCCTCAATGGTCCGTCGAACCTCAAAGGGGATAGCCTCCAATTGTAATTTCCCCGCCTCGATTTTGGAAAAGTCGAGAATGTCATTGATGATTGCCAGGAGAACGGACCCAGATCGATGAATCGATTGGGTCAGATGCCGCTCTTTCTCGTTCAGTGAACAGCGAAGCAACAACTCCGCCAGGCCCAGCACACCGTTCATCGGTGTCCGAATCTCGTGGCTCATGTTGGCAAGAAATTGGCTCTTCGCACGACTCGCTGCTTCCGCCGCGTCTTTGGCTTGACGTAGCACCTCCTCAGCGGTTTTCCGGTCGGTCACATCGATGTGGATACCAACCATACGAGACGAGAGTACTCCCTCATTCCTAATGATGGTCCCACGGGCAAGGATCCATCGATAAGACCCGTCTTTATGGCGAAGGCGATGCTCATTCTCGAGTGCTCCCACGCGCCCATTGAGATAGGCCTCAATCGCACCAAGAGAGCGCTCGAGGTCGTCTGGGTGGACTCGACATTCCCACTCCTGAAACGAATTGGCGAACTCATGATCCTCATATCCCAGCTGCCGCTTCCATTCAGGTGAAAAATACATCTCATTGGAACTGAGATCCCAATCCCAAATCCCAATGTTCGTACTCTGGACCGTCATCGTCAGCCGCCCTTCGCTGGTCCGTAAGGCCTGTTCAACCTTTTTCCGATCAGCCGCCTCAAGTGCCAATGTGAGCGTGTTGGATACCGACACGGCAAAATGTTGCTCCTCCAACGTCCAAGACCGTAAGGGACCGATATGCTCGTGACAGATCACCCCCACCATCCGACCTCCGGAACGGATCGGGACATCAAGCATTGAGGTAATTCCCAGGGGAGCTAAATAGCTCGCGGTAAACTCCGCCGTCTTTGGATCGTGCTGCGCATCATCCGCCACCACAGGTTGTTCCGCCGCCAACTCTCTGAAATATTGTGGATACGCCGTCGCCGTCAGTACGGTGCCCTGCGAATACTCTTGAGTGGTGAAATGAAAGAGCTTGGCACATTGAATCGCGGAACGATCCTCTGTAAAAAACCAAATACTGACCCGTTCGACACACAGAAAGACCGCCGCCACACGCGTGATTGTTTGAAAGGCCTCCTCGAGGTTCCCATTATAGATTTCGGGACTTTCTGCCAATTCAGACAAGCCGGTCTTAATACGCCGAAGCACGCCCTCAGTCTGTTGACGTTCCCGCTCAACCCGCTTCTGATGAGAGACGTCTCTGAGCACCAACACCGCGCCGATTGCCTTTCCTGCCAACAGCAGAGGCGTCACGGCCAGGGCAATGGGCAGCAGTTCGCCATTCCTGGCCAACAACACTCCATCATCCGTCCGATAAGGATCACCGGACGCGAGTGAAGGAAACGTCGAGTCGGTAATGAGACATTCGGATCGGTATTCTTCTGGGCCAGGTGAAATCATCCGATATACCGAACGCCCGATGAGTGCGTGACCGGTTTCCCCAAACAATAGCTCGGCTTGAGAATTGACCAACTGAATCTTCCACTCCGCGTCCACGACACAGAGTCCATCACCCAGTGACTGGAGCACCGTCTGGAGTGTGTTCCGCTCCTGCTCGAGTTGAGTTTCGCTGCTTTGCTTGAGCTGAGCATACAGTTCCTGCATTTCCGCAGAGGAAAGAGCCAATGACCGCTCCAGGAGCGCATGACCTTGGTCAGCTTCGACATAACTCTGATTGATCTTCTTCAGCAGCTCATCCCACACCACCGGAGATGGGGGATGCGTCTCATCCAGATCCAGGCGTTTCAGTTGTCGAGCCAGCAAGGGATGCATAGGCAATCAGGCAGCCTCACTCAACGTCGTCAAGGTCATCGTCTGGTTATGCAGGTCACACGTTCCTGTGGCATAGGGGGAAATCTCGCCGTAGGAGTAGAATCCGATCTGTTGCGTCCCTTTTGGCAATACATCGAGTGTCGCCTCGATTTCCTCTTCCGTTCTGCCACCCAGCACGAGCCGCCGGCCGACACAACTGATCGCAAGCGCAAGTGTGCAGGCAGCCCCGTCGGCCGAGAGTTTGGTTGATGTGGCGGCTTCCGAAGCCCCTTGAACCAATCGGTCGAAATTCGCCTTCATGAGCTGAGCCAGCGATCCTTCTTGAATATCCCCCGCGAACGTGAGCGACTGGTCCCGTTCATTCACGGCCAAAATGGTCCTGACGAGACTCTTGAGATCCGACGCGTTGGTGCGCAGTGCGAGCGGAAACAAGAGGCCGGTTGCGGGAAGTCCAGCGGCTCGATCACCAAGGTATTCCTTGTACAGTTCGAGTGCAGGGCGGTCATCAAGCTCATAGAGCACATTCCCTTTCGACTTGGTGACTCGGCGCTCCGGCCCGAATCGATCCCAGCCTCCTTTTGATCCATGTCCGATTCGGATGTGATCGCCATAGAAGCCGACCGCCGTGACAAATCCTGGCTTGGGTTTTCTGTCCTGTAACACCCACGTCCGACAAAACCGATCTCCATCCCCGGCTAAACCTCCCGTGACGACCACCGACGAAGACACCTGAGAGTTGAGACCTCGCACCAGCTCACTTCCGTTCACCTGAAGCCCATCGGAAAGGACAAAGATGCCCCTGAGTCGTGCATCGTTCAGCTGTCGAGCAATATCCTGTCCCGCAGCAAACGAGTCTTCTGCCGACCGTACCGGAGCACTGGCCATCCGAATATCGGTACGATCAAATCGCACGACCGCCGCGCTCACACTCTCATCACAAATTCGTGTTCCCAGAATTTCTCCTGCCGTCGAACAGCCGATGGCAAGCGAGCCCGGATAGTCGCTGAGCAATTCAGCAATCGGACCATCGGCATCGAGGAGGCTTGACGATCCAAACAGCACCACGAGCGTTCGAGACGAGTCAATCTTTGGTCGATGGCTGACAGACCAGCACTTCTGCTGATCGAACCCAAGCGTATGGACTTCCATTTCATAGCCTCCTTTGTGGCTTGTTCTACGCGGCGATTTCCCCTGAAGCCCGAATCATGATCCATCACCGAGCCGTCCATTCCTTCCTCAACAAACTGTACCGTAAACCAAAATCTCGACCCGGTTCCCGGTGCCGACTCCACTCCGATCGACCCTTGCATCAGCTCGACAAGTCGTTTGGAGATCGCCAGACCTAACCCCGTGCCTCCGTGTTTCCTCGTCGAAGAACCATCGACTTGAGAGAACTCTGCAAAAAGAGCCGCCTGAGCTTCCTGTGAAATGCCAACCCCGCTATCCTGGACCACTATCTGGAACGATCCTGCCGTACAACGGCTGCCCTGCAGGGTTACGGATATCGTGCCTGCATCGGTAAATTTGATGGCATTGCCGATCAAATTAGTCAAAACCTGGCGGAATCGATAGACATCTCCCACGACATTGGCCTGAATTCCCTCCTCGGTCCTGCAGGAGAGCGTGAGCCCTTTGCCTTGAGCCCTGGCCCGAAACGATTCCACAATCTCGTTTACAACCACAGCCACGTTGAACGGCTTGCGCTCCAACGTGATCTTGCCTGCCTCAATCTTGGAAAAGTCTAGGATGTCATTGATGATGTGCAGTAAGTCGTCTCCTGAACCACGAATCTGGTCCACATAGCGCCGTTGTTTCTCCGTCAGTGGCGTATGCGAGAGCAACTCCGCCATACCCAGCACTCCGTTCATCGGAGTCCTGATCTCATGGCTCATATTGGCCAGAAACTGAGATTTCGCCTTGCTCGCAGCCTCTGCTCGTTCTTTTTCTTTGTGGAGATCTCCCTGTACCGTTTCATTGACTCGCCAATAGACCAAGAGAGCCGCACACTCGGCTACGATGAATCCGCCGTGGATAAGGGCCCAGATCCAAGGATGATATTGAGCTCCGAAATGGTTGTACACCATGGTCGGAGCAAGGGTCCCAATGATCCCATGATCGATTACGATCGAGATGAGTGCTAAGAGAAAGGGCACCCAATCTTGGTACAAGACGATGACCGCCATCATCACAAAAAAATGAAAATGGGACTCGATATATCCACCAGATAGATGGACCAGCAGCGTCGACGCCAATATCAACCCACCTGTCGCCAAGGCAGCACGGAACCGCGCACTCAGTGAAGGTGTAAGGGCAAGAATGGCACAGGCCGCCAACAGCCCCCCGCCAACAAAGCCAGGCCAGACGTACAAGCCGGTCATCAGGCTAAACAGCGAGACTCCCACCGCATGGCTCCCTAACAGCCAGACAATACCCCGGTGACGTCGCGCCCACTCGACTGTCTCCAGCGAGTCTCCCCGTGGCAACGCTTCCCAAAACTGCCTGGTGTAACCAGAAAGAGCTAATGGTGTCACAACCTGTCCCATTACCAAACTACCTGAGACTTCGGCAGTTTCGGCAAACCAATATGGTATTGCTTCGGTCGTTCGATCCGAAAACTTGATCGAAGTAATCACGAGGGCGGGGATAGGCAACGATACGGTCGCCGGGAAGGACGACTGGCTCGAAACAGCTGGATGCGGCTCTGTGCGGTCCTCTCAATAAGGGAGCTCAGGCACACCAGCGCTTGATCACGAATGGGAAAAAGAAGCCTTTGACTCGTGAAAGAACTTCTTCGGCCGTGAATGATTTTGCCAGAGCATATTCGGCACCGAGAGCCGTTGCCGTCCCGCACGTATCAATGCCCTCGATTAGATTGTGGCAGAGCCCGAGGGTCTTCAGAGATGGGGTATGCGCCCACAGGTCGATGATGATTCGATCCCATGTACGTTGGGGAGATCGAGATCCAGCATGACCAGCACCAGCTGACCACATTCGATACGCGCCAACGTCTGATATCCGTCGCTGGCGTCTTCACGAGGAGAACCCTTCGCCTCCGGGATGTGGTGCATCCATACCCGAAGCTGCTGATCAAATTCGGCACTCAATAGGTGCGATTTGGCTCCTTACTATTTCCCATGAAACACAGACCGGCGGCCGCCCAACTTGAGATCTTCCATATAGAGAGCTGCGGCTTGTGCCCGCCGCGCGATCTGCAACTTTCTGAACATATTCGCCATATAATTCTTCACCGTCTTCGGAGACAACGCGAGTTCCATCGCGATTTGCTGGTTCGTTTTTCCGTCCGCCACCAGCGGCATCAGGCGCCGCTCCTGGGGAGACAGCTCCTGGAGCCTTGATTCTTTCGGGCCGTCTGCGGTCTTCCTCGTGGAAGTGACGGTCCGAGCAACCTTTTCTCCAGAGACAGATGGTGTGCGCTTGGCCATGCGGCGGATCACACGAAGCAATTCGAGACGGCTCATCTCTTTGATCTCATGGCCGCACGCACCAGGGTCAGCCACGCGATTGAACCTCGAGGATGTACAAGACATCGCTATCACGACGAGTCGTATCCCGGAATCAGCATCGCGGAACAGGCGGCCGCGTGTGTCGTTGGATTCGCCAGGGACGTGTGGCTGAATCAGCACCACATCCGGCTTGATCCTGGGGAATTGAGATATCGCGCCGGCCCGGCGATGGGATTCCCCCACAACCACAATGTCTTCTTCCCCCTCAGGCATCGCTCCCACACCGAGCCTGACGAGATCATGACTGTGGGCAGTAAGGACTCGAATCGGACACGATGGGCAAGGATGATCCTTGCCGGTCTTGCGCGGCTCGATCCCTAATCGGCCGGTCTGAGAATTACGTGGTTTACCACGCATCAAGAAACCCCGTTAGCCCATCCTGTTCGGTTCCGCCACCATTCGGCTGACAGCTCACTCGAACCCGCTGACGGACACAAAAAAGTGAAGGTTTTGATCGGATCTGGAGATTTATTTTACCTGCCCGATACGACGTCGCATGCTGGTGATGGGTTCAGACATTACTTCGCAAGATGGCGATCAACGGCATACCGGATGAGATCAGCCGTCGTCTCCAATTGCAACTTTTGGAGCAAACGGGATCGATAGGTACTGACGGTTTTGACGCTGAGCTTCAACCGTGTGGCGACCTGAGAAACAGTTCGTCCCTTTGCCAACCACGAGAGGACCTCCAGCTCACGAGACGAGAGCTGAAGATTGGGGAGCATGGCAGGAAGGGGCCTCCCCTTTGCATCGATGGATCCATTCATATCCTTAGAGATGTATCGGCCACCGGAGCAGACTGTTCGGATCGCCTTGTGGAGTTCTTCGGGAGCAGACTCTTTTGTCAGGTAAGCCGATACTCCATGTTGGAACGCTAGTCTCAGATACTGCGGATCGCTGTGGATGGTCAGGACCACGCAGGAGATCTTCGTGCGTGCCTTCTTGAGTTGTTTCAGCAGGGTCAAACCGCTGTGGTCCGGAAGCTCGATATCGAGAATCATCACCTCGATCGGCTGGGCACGCGTGATTCGCAAGGCCTCATCGGCAGTCGCAGCCTCACGAATGGTGGAAGATGGATAGTGGCGCTCAATCACTTGCCTGACGGCGAAACGAAGCAAGGGGTGGTCATCGACAAGGAGAATATGCATGCGCGTTCTTAATCACCACGTTATGGCCAGTGGACTCTCATCGGTCAGCATACCGCCGGATCACAGGGGGGATATATCAGACCGGAGCCTATCGGTATGTCCGTAACCGTCCTACAGCGCCATCAGACCGGCTCCATGGGGTGCTGGTGGGCATTCCTATGATCATGGGGCGAGGACTTGAGGAATATCGTACGAAAACGTGCCGCCGCAGTGGCGTGATGGCTAGGTCGTCTGATGATGCTCAATCCCGTAATGGATGAGTTCGGCCGTCGTGCAGAGATCAAGTGTGCTGGGATGTCTGGTGCGGTAGGTGCTGACGATCTTGCCACTGAGGGCGATCTCGTTGGCGATGCCCGAGACGGTCTTTCCCTGTCCCAGCAGCCACAGAACCTCCATCTCTCGGTCAGAGAGAAACTCATGCTGCGCCGCTGGATGGGTGCTGTGTAGATGGGGAGCAACCAAGTCGCCAGCGTACCGGAATGTACCGCCGGCCCGCCAGGATCTCTTTCTCAGCCATCAGGAGTTCGGAAGGCGCTTGGTCATTGGTCAGGTACCCAGAGGCCCAGGCCTTCAAGACGTGCAAGGCAAATTCACGCTCTAGGTATTGGAGCCAGGAGCGTCGGCCTCAACAGGTTGACCTCTTTCAACACTTCCAAGCCATGCCTGTTCGGCCGTGCAACATCGAGCATGAGGAGATCCCAGGCTTCGCGGCGGACAGCTGATACGGCACCAGCGGCAGTCCCTGGTTCTTCGATGGGCGAACAGCATCTTCCATCACACGGCCGATCTCGGATGCCATGAGGGATAATCAGACAGTGGCAACTAGATCCCACTCCGGCGCCTCTTTCTGGTTGTGGCAGACTTCGGCCGCCGGGCCTGAGCGACAGGCCCGCGACGAGTCGTAGGGAGGTCGAGGGGAACCTGGATGGTGACCATCGTACCCCTTCGCAGCTTGGAATGTATTTCAACCTTGCCCCCCAGCAGCTCAGCCCGTTCCTCTACGCCTTTGAGACCGAATTGCTTTGTGGTTTTCACGCTCCGGATGTTGAATCCTCGGCCATTATCCACGACCCTCAACGTTATCCAGCCGTCAGTACGGCCCAACGTGACTGTGGCCATGGTCGCCTTGGCATGGCGAACCACATTGGTCAGCAACTCTTGCGTCATGCGGTAAATCGCACTTTCAACTTCCACCCCACAACGAGACTGGAAAGAAATTGGATCCGCTACGACTCGACAGCACAGGCCTGACCGCTCCTGGATGTCCGTTGCCAGACTTTCCAGGGCCGGCACCAGCCCCAACTCATCCAACAGCGATGGCCGGAGGCCCGATACCATTTCCCTGAGAGAGGCAAAGAGCCGATCGACCATGCCAAGCGCACGCATTATCTTCCGGCGTGATGCCGTAATCGAGCCCCCGCGAGGCTTGACGACTGTTCCGGCCAGATCCATCAGATCGAACTTCAGCCCGGTCAGCACCTGCCCGAATTCATCATGCAGCTCACGTGAGAGCCGGCTCCGTTCTCGCTCTTCGGCAAGCTGCACTTCCCGGCTGAGCGCTTGAAGGTGTTGGAAGGAGTCCCGAAGCGCTTCTTCTGCTCGCTTCCGATCGGTGACATCTTCATGTGCAATGACACAGCCCCCTCGATCGCTCAGCGGCGTGACCCTCATGTTGAACCACTGTCGATGTCCTGGCCATGCACAGAGATATTCCGTTTCGAACACCTGCTTTCTCCCGGCTAAGACATCGAGAATCCCCGCCAACGTCCATCGCACCTCGGGACTGTTGTCCGCTGCGTGCTCGCAGACCGTCACATAGTTGGCACCGAGGCTGATCTGCGCCAGTCCCAACGGATCATTGTGCATCACCGCCTTCTCCCAGACCCGATTGATCGCGACAATCTCGCCGGCGGCGTCGAGTACCGCCACATGGGCAGACAGTGAGTCCAAGATCTCTCTATTGAAGGCTTCGCTGGCCCGCAACGCCTCTGTTCGCTCCGCAACCCGCTGCTCCAGGACTTCATGCATCCGATGCCGCTCCGTCACATCGGTGACCAGTGCGAAGAAGCTCGTGGGCCGACCGGCATCATCCCGCAGCACCGACACAAACTTATGTACCCACACCTCATGCCCGTCTTTATGACAATAGCGATTCTCGATCTCGAACCAGGACAACTCCTTTGAACGCACCTGTTCAACCTCGACCATGTTCCTGGCCAGGTCGTCCGGATGCACCAGCTTTGGAACCGTCAACCCCCGCAACTCCTCTTCAGAGTACCCAAGAAACGAACAATACGCGGGATTACAGCGCAGGAACCGGCCCTCAAGATCGGTGATGGCAATGCCGATGCCGGCATGCAGGAAAATATTCCGAAAACGCTCCTCGCTCTCGCGTAAAGCGCTCTCCATCCCGTTACGCTCGGTGATGTCACGGGAGATACCGAACATCCCTATCACACAACCTTGGTCGTCCAAGAAAGGCCTTTTGATCGAAAAGAATGTTCTCTGCCCCCGTCCGCAGTGGTTGCGCTATCCTCATGCGTCATGGTCGCCCCGCTGGTAATGACCTTTCGATCTGCCGCCATCATAGCCTGAGTATCAGCCGCTGAAAAGACGACCCGATCATCATGACCGACTACCTCCTCTTGAACGGTCCCAACACACCGGCCCGCCGCCTGATTGAAGAGCAGTTATCGTCCTTCGATATCCTTGACAAATACGGTATCAAAGGTCCCATCAAGAATCGCCTGTAATCGCGGCCGGCTTTCCTCACCTTCCTGGGTCCGCCGGGAAACTTTTTGCTCAAGAATGGCATTGAATGTGGTGAGATTCTGTTCGGCCCGCCTCCGTTCAGTGGTGTCCGGCTCTACAGCGATGTGAAACGTCGGCTGCTTCCTGACTTGCCAGAGAGGAGCCACGGTCAAATCGACCCCTACAGCCGAACCATCTGATCGGCTGTACCGCTTCTCCATGGTGAAGGTGCGGAGCGGATAGGCCCGGCTTTCAACTCCTCCATGTTGTCGAGATTGGCTTGCAAATCATCCGAATGAGTGACGGCCATGAAGGTCGTGGCAGTCATATCATCACACAACAAAGCAAGGATGTCACAGTCCCGGTGATTGACGCGGAGAAAGCGACCGGTAGCGGTTTTAATCAAGGCAATTCCGACGACCGCCTGTTCGACGATGGCGTGAAACAGTTGTTCAAACTGGATGTCTGCCAGACCGTCACATAGGCGGCTCGGACCCGCGCACTCAGGGACGGCTTCAACGCAAGAAGGGCGCAGCCCAACAGCGGCATTCCCAATACAGGGGCTCCGCTCAGGAACAGCGATAGGTGGTCATGAATGGGCAAGGAGTGTATCGACATGATTCAGAAACGTCGTTGCATCGAAGGGTTTGGCCAAGGCATCACAAGCACCGAATACTTTTGCTACCACACAAGCATCGAACGCTGGAAGCGGATTTCCAGAAATCGCCAGAACCTTGAGAGGTCTCGCACTTGTCCGCAGGTGCAAGATGATTTCCAGACCGTCCACGTTGGGCATGAAGAGGTCCAGCACAACGAGCGCAAGCTCGGCACGCTCTAAGTAGGTCAATGCCGCGTACCCATCACCGGCTTCTTCGATCGTGTGGCCCTTGGCCTCAAGGAGCTGTCGCAACCACAGCCGAACTTGCTGGTCGTCATCCACGACTAGAATCGTCGGCATAGTACACTCCCCTCTTACGCAGGAATCCTGCTCGCCATCAAGCTTATACCGTTGCCGGGCTCTTATAGTAGAGCGCCACGGCTTGGGTCCGGCGCTCGATCGCCAGCTTGGCGAACATATTGGCCACATAATTCTTGATTGTCTTGTCCGAGAGCGCCAGCTTCACCGCAATTTCTTTGTTGGTATATCCTTCGGCGATGAGCGGAATGATACGTCGTTCCTGCGGTGACAGGCTATGAAGCTCCTTCGGAAGGAAGACGTCCTCCTGCTGTTGCCTGAGCAACCCAAACGTCTTCTCAACCGCCTCCGGATCGAGATAGGAGTCCCCTCGCGCGACGGCACGAACCGATTTGATCAGTTCTTCACGACCGATATTCCCCAGTATGATTCCCTGTGCTCCCGCTTCGACGGCATGGCGAAAGAGAGCGGCGTCATTGTCCTTGACCAAGACGATGACTCGTACACCAGGAAGGGAGCGGAATAGTTGTTTATACGCTTCAACATCCGTACAGCCGGGTAGCCCATACGTCAGCAGCGTGACGTCCGGCTTTGTTCGCCTGGCCTCGGTGAACAGATCGTCCACATTGTCGGTTTCACCCACGACCGTAAGGTCTCGCTCACTCTCGAGCAGAGCACGGATGCCGGCTCTGACAACTTGGTGACCATCCGCAATAACAATACGGATCGGATGGGGGGAATGTCCGGTAATCCTCGAGGCGTCCTGAGCACACCCCTCCTCATTCAGTTGCTTTCGTCTATGCTGGGCCTTCCGTGTCATCCCAAGTGTCCCCCTGAATAACAACCACCGCAGAAATTCAATTCTTGTCTTGATGCTAGCAGCAGACTACCGAGCTTAGGCATCGGAAGGACCTCCATTTTGATGTAAGCATTTATCCTACACGTGATTTGGGAAGTGCCTGAGGCCTGGAACGGGTCCATCCTCACCCGACGTCCGAACAGGATGGTCCGTATGGCGTCGGACAGTTGCCAGGAAGTCGCTCCCTTGGTGAGATAATCGGAACCCCCATGGCCCCTCGCGAGTCGCGTGTATTGAGCATTGTCATGCCTGGTCAACACCAGACACTTACGGGAGGGACACAGTCGTTTGATGCGTTTCAACATCGTCACGCCGCTGGAATCCGGAAGCCCGATATCCAGGATCGCCATCTCCACGGACTTTGCCCGCAGGATCCGGATCGCCTCCTCCTCGGCAGCGGCTTCCCGCACCACCGGAGAAGGGAGGTGGCTTTCTATGACAGGCTTGATGGCCTCGCGAAGCAGAGGACGGTCGGCGACGATCACCGCCCTGTTCGCCGGCTACAGATCGATGTCCGAGATAAGTGTTGGAAGCGGTCCGAACACGATCCAGGAAGGAGGGGTTGAGGGTTAGGTGGTTAAGTGGTGTTCGATCGCATAGCGGACGAGGTCTGCGGTCGTGCGTAAGTACAGCTTTTCCAGCAACCGACCTCGATAGGTACTGACAGTTTTGACGCTCAGGGCCATGTCGTTGGCAATCGCCGAGACGGTCTTACCCTGGCCGAGCAACCGCAGCACTTCCATCTCCCGGTCGGACAACCGTGCGTGCTGAGAGATGGGTTGTCCCGTTTCAAGATGGTCCGCTAATTGGTTCGCCAAAGAGGCCGTGACATATCGCTGACCTTCCAGAACGGCTTTTACAGCCGTGAGGAGATCGGATGGCGCACGGTCTTTCGTCAGATAACCCGATGCGCCGGCCTTGATAGCCCGCAGGGCGAATTCGCGTTCAGGATAGAGACTCAACATGAGGACAGGGACTGTCGGACGAAGCAGTTTGATCTCTTTCAATACTGCCAGCCCATGCTTGTCCGGAAGCGCCATATCGAGCACAATCAAGTCCCACGGTTCTCGTCGAACAGCCTCCAGAGCGGCTTCGGCAGAAGCCGATTCGACAACGGCCTGGCAGAGTCCTTCTTCGACCAGCAAATCCTTAATTCCCTTGCGGATGAGCGGATGGTCGTCGACGACCAAACATTTACGCGGTCTTCCCATGTCGGCCCTTTCTCGACTTTGTCCCCGTGGCCAGAAGATCGGATCGAACCGGAGGCTTCGACCGAGACTCCACGGGAATGGTGACGGCCACGGTGGTTCCCTTCCCGCGAACCGACCGTAGTTCGACTCTGCCTCCAAGTAACTCAGCTCGTTCACTGATACCACGTAGCCCATAACCCCCTTTGAAGGCGGAGAGTTTCGCGCCCTTTCCGTTATCCTGAACCGTCAACGTCAGGTCTCCATCGGCGTAACGCAGGACGATGGTTGCGCTCGTCGCCTCTGCGTGGCGTACGATGTTCGTAATCAATTCCTGCGCGATCCGAAAGAGCGTCCCCTCCAGCTCGCGCCCGATTATGACGGCGACGTGGTCGGGCTCAACCGACACTCGACAATCGAGCCCGGAGACTTCCCGCGTGTCCTCGGCCATCGATTCGAGAGCGGCCGCCAGTCCGAGCTCGTCTAATACGGCAGGCCGTAGTCCGCGAACCAACTCACGGAGAGCCAGAAACAGCCGCTCAACCGCCGTCGTCGCAACCGTCAGATTCCGTTTCAACACCGACCCCTTGAATCCTGAGTGTTTCTTAAGTTCCCCCCCTACACGAGCCAGACTAAGCCGGAGCGCACTCAGGAGTTGGCCGAATTCATCGTGCAGCTCACGCGACAAACGACGGCGCTCGTTCTCTTCCGCCCTCTGAAGCTCCCGCCCCAACCTCTGCAACCTGGCATACGCTCGTTCCAAAGTCGCGTAGGCCTTCTTCGCTGTCGTGACATCGATCATCGCCCCGATCATCCGTACCGGCTTGCCTTGCGTGTCACGGACGACTTGCCCCTTATCCAAAAAGATGCCATAGGAACCGTCGGCTAAGAGAAACCGGTATTCGTCGAAGAAGGCTTTTTCTCCGGATCTCAAACACTCGTCCACATGATGCAGCACTCGACGGCGGTCTCCGGGATGCAAACGGGAGCTCCACGCCTCAATGCTCGGTTCCTTTGCCGGATTGTGGCCGAATTTCTCCCGAGCATTGGGCGACCACCAGTGAGCATCGGTGATCAAATCCCAATCCCACAAGACGTCGTTCGTCACATCCGCTACGAGTCGAAATCGCTCTTCACTCAGCCTCAACTTTTCCTCGTTGCGCTTGCGGTCGGTGATATCCAACGCATAGGCGACACGCGAGACGGGATCTCCTGCGGCATTCTTGATCACGGTAACTTCCATGAGCACCGGGAAGGTCGTGCCGTCCTTGCGCTGATGCACCGACTCGTAGACCTGGTGACCGGATCGGTCGATCTCGGAGATCCGCCGCATCATCTCCTCTCGTACCTCTGGCGCATATATGGGAAGGATCGGCTTGCCGACCAGTTCGTCGACGCGATAGCCGCGCTGTCCGGCGAAGGCTTCATTCACGGCCATCAAGACATTGTCCGCAACGCGCCCGTACGCCAAACCGAATTGCGCATGCCGGAAGACCTGATCCCAACGGAGCGCCGATTCCTGTTCCTCGATTTGCTCGTCGATATCCGTATCCACCCCGGTCATTCGGAGAGGGTTCCCCTCGGCATCCCTCTCAACGACCTGGCTTCGACCACGGTTCCATCGATAGGTCCCGTCCTTTTTCCGAAGGCGATTGACACATTCGTATATCGGACGCATTCCCGTGAAATGGGCCTGAATCAACTTCTTCATGCGCGGAAGGTCCTCTGAGTGAACAAGTCGCTCCCACGAGGAAATATGCGGAGGAACATCCTCTCGGCTATATCCGAGACCAGCAAGCCACGCGTCATCGAACCAGATTTCCCCGGTTACAATATTCCAATTCCAGGTGCCGGATTTCGTCGCCGTCAGCGTACGTTGAAGACTGGTCTCGGTTGCGCGCAGCGCATCGTCCCTTCTCCTACTCTCAATGGCGATCCCAAGCAGGTGGCTCGACGTCTTCAGTAAATCGAGTTCGAAGGCCGTCGGTCCTCGGCTTTCGGCATAGTACATGGCATAGGTCCCGAGCACGTCATCGTGCGAGTCGGGAATCGGCATCGAGGCACAGGCCTTGAATCCATGAGAAAGGACAAGCTCCCGCACTTCCGTCCATGGCGCCCACAGTGGATCATTCGCTATGTCAGTCACGATCACGGGCTCCTTCCGGTAGGCGGCGGTACCGCAGGATCCAACCGTCGGGCCAATGGGCACACCTTCCACGGCGCGGCAAATAGCTTCCGGCATTGTAGACGCAGCACCGTGCCTCAAGGTCTGTGTGGCACGATCGACAAGAAGGACGGTACAAACGCCCCCGTTGGACAACGCCTCAATCGATCGGATAAGCGTATTCATGATTTCGCTCAGGGGATTGTTCTTCGAGATCATCTCGAGGACCTGCCGCTGCGCCATATTGAGCGCATCGGCCTGGTTCCGTTCCGTAACGTCGATGGCCGTGCCGATCCAGGCCGATTGGCCATCGAACTCGATGGACGCAGCGGTGAAATCCAACCATCGAATCGCCTTGTCCTTGCGGATGATGGGAAATTCCAGATGGCTATTCGTGCCGTCACCTGCCTCCAGAGCTTTCAGCCCGGTCTTTAGAGCCTCATGGAAATCGGGATGCACGAGATCCCATAGAGTCAGAGACTGTAATTCCTCCAACGAGTAGCCGGTGATGGCAACGGCGGCTGGATTGGCATAGCGAAAACGCTCGCCGCTGTAGATATACAGCCCCGCGCTTGTGCAGTCGCTCAACCGCTCAAACTTTGCCTGACTGGCACGTAACGCCTGTTCCGCCCTGAGCCGTGCTCCGACCACCGTCAGCAGCTCCTTGTAACGACCGTTTAAGTTGAGATGGCTCACCACCTGACGACTCAGCACACGTAGGGCATCGAGTTGCTCTGGCGAAAGATTCCGCAGCTCACGATCGATGACCCCCAAAGTACCGATGTGACGTCCCTCCGGCGTCGTAAGTGGGGCGCCGCAGTAGAATCGGATATGCGGGTCTCCGGTGACCAGTGGATTATCGGTGAACCGGTCGTCAACCGACGCATCCGGAACGACGAACAACGCATCGCTTAGGATTGTATGTGCGCAAAAGGTGATGATGCGTGAGGTCTGTGGCTCGCTGAGCCCGATCTTGGACTTGAACCAGTGACGGTCGGCATCGACGAGACTGATGACTGCGAAGGGGGCATGACAGATGTAGGCGGCGAGCTGGACGAGGTCATCGAGTGCCTTGTCCGGCACCGTATCAAGCACCTCATACCGATAGAGTTCGACAAGCCTTTCGGCTTCTTGAGGAGAAATCATCGCAGATTTCAGTTCTCCGCCCACAGCCAACCGAGCGATTCTCACACTATAGCGGAATAATTATGCTTAATACCGAACTAAATATACCTAATAGCAGAATAATTATGCCTGGGGCAGGCCTGACTTATTCAGGGTTTTCAGCAGAAGCCAGTCGAACCTCCGATGCTGCCTTCCTTCATACCCCGAAGAAGATCAGTTTTCTGTGCCGAGGGCGTTCGTCCGGATTGTTGCCGTCCAGCGCTGTAGGCTCGTGCTATGTCCGCAATTATCATACCGGGAAGCATCCGTGAGAGATGCATGAGCTTCCAAAAATTACGTGGTTACCGCTCAGCGAGGAACCCCGCAATACGTCTCTCATGGATTGGCAAGAGCTCAGTGTCTTTTCACGTGAATACGGGGTTCAGGTAAAATGCAGCGGCTCTCTTCCTGTGCCTACATGAATAGTCTAGGTGGATTGTTTCGACTTCGTGAATCTAATTGGATACTGAATCTTAGTGGATACAGTCCAGGCTCGGAATGCGGTCCTGTATACCATCGGAGTTGCCCATGCCCCTACGGCTGACGCGTTTAGCCCCTAATGGCGTCATGGCTCTATCTTGGGTGGGAAGGCCGAGCGGACGCTGCTAGGGAAGGTCTGATTTATTCCCCGTAGGTGATGCGCGATGAGGAATGCGGCACTGAACGGGAGACACGCGCCTGCACCAACAGACCTGTGCAGAAGTCTTATTCGAATAGTCTCGCAAGCTCACTCGCCGCGAGCGGTTTCTCAACGAGGCGAATCGTACTCTCTGCCGTACGTTGAACCCCTGAGCGAGGCGAGAACGCCGCTGGTGGACTTTGTCAGCAGCCTGCTAATGAGTTGCGACATCAGCGGGACGCCTGGGGAGTGTGGTGACTCAGGTCCAAGCGGGAGCGAGGCTGCCGTTTGCATCTCGCCAATGCGGCATCCAGGCAAGCGCCACGAGTTTGACGGCAATGTTGGCCTTAGTAGGCTTGATGGAGATGGTTTCAAGCTTTTCATTCAGCGGATCCGTCGCCGCTACCAGGGCATCGCTCTCGGATTTGAATTGCGCTTCAAGATCGACGAGTTGCTGCTGAAGTGCCGCTACATTTTCCTCGGCTACTCCAACATCTGTTGACTCTTTCATCACCCGGCCGGCACTGCGAATGGCCGTCGTGGCCCGACCGATGTTTGAGGCGCTGATCGTCTTCCTCCCCATGAACGCACCAAGAATGGAGGCACCGACGGAAATAGCGGCCTGCATTTGGCTGGAGCGAGACTCGGCCTGCTGCTTTTCTTTCGCCAACTCCGCACGTCGGATGCGATCTTGGAGTGTGGTGATCTTCGACGCATATTTTTGCCGAAGCGCGTCGGCCGCCTTGTCCCGTTGTTCCCGGCCGGTTTGTTGTAACCGGACACGGAAATCCCGTTCGGACTCCCCCGGTTTCGATACATCCTTGGTGCTGGGGCTCCGCAATAACTCTATTTTCTGCGTCCTAAACAACCAGCCGTTGAACTCCTTGTTCCAGTCGGCATAACTCCTGGCTTTGCCCGCACTAGCCGGCACGGCCAGGAATTGGGCCTTCGCCGAGGGTTCGCGCTCAAGGTCGGCCACCGCTATCTCTGCTGCAAGGGCCTTATCCCAATCGACCGCCACAGGCCCATCCGTGATGGGGGCCAAGACCGTCAAGTCCTGGGCGCTCTCCACTCCGCTCTTGGCATCGGAGAATCGGATTTGCGACGTTCCCAGCAACATAGGCGCGTAGACCAATTCGCTCCCATCCGGTTTCGAACCGCGCAGCGGGACACAATACTGCGGGACCTCCGGCGGCAGCATGGGACGCGCTGTCACGGCTGAGGACTGTGTGCTGAGGGCTACGGAGTGAACCCCAGACGTTTGACGTTTGCTGTTTGCCGTTTCACGTCTTACAGGGTCCATCAGCTGCTTGATCTGCGTTCTCGTGAGCGGGCCACGAAGGTAGGACAGGCACCAGCGTGTCTCAAACACGACCGGTTCGTCCTCATGCACGTTATTCATCAGAAAAATCCGATTGCCAAGACCGGCCAGCGTTTGCTCCATACGGCCACGATCGAACTTCTTCCCGGCGCTGCTGGAGGCCCCTTCCAATCCCTCAAGGACTCTCGCCTTATCTCGCTCGGTCTGCAATCGTCCGATAAACCAGGTACCGGTGTTGGCGAGGCCCTTGTAGTCGAGATCGACGGGATTCTGCGTGGCAAGCACCACTCCGAGTCCAAACGCACGCGCCTGCTTCAACAACGTCATCAACGGGAGTTTGGACGGTGGATTCGAGACCGGCGGAAAGTAGCCGAAGATTTCGTCCATATAGAGGAGCGCTCGCAAACTGGTCGTGCCTGACTGCGCGCGCATCCACCCCACCATCTGACTGAGCAAGAGCGTCACAAAAAACATGCGCTCAGCATCGTTCAAATGCGCAATAGAAAAGATCGCCAGCCGTGGCTTGCCCGATGGGGTATACATGATCGACTGCATATCGAGCGCTTCCCCCTCAAGCCAGGCCTGGAAGCCAGGTGCGGCGAGCAGATTATTCAGCTTCATGGCAAGAGCGAAGCGATCTTTAGACGGGAAGAACGAATCGACATCCATCACGCCGATCCTCGACACCGATGGCGACTGAATCGCTTGGATCAGGGTCGCCAGATCAAGATCTTGTCCTTTCCTCCAGGTCTGGTCGAGAATCGTGGAGAGGAGAATGTGCTCACGGCTCTGGATGGGATCAGCCTCAATACCAAGCAAGCCGAGCAAACTGGTCACGGTGGTGCTGATCCGCTCGCGCAAAAGCTCCGAGTCCTCAAGCACATCAGAAGTTGGCGCCGAAAACGACTTCAGAATGGACACCGGCAACCCGGCGTTGCTGCCGGGTGTGTACATCACCACATCGGCTGCGTCTCGTAGCCGCTGAATCCTGTCGCCGTTCTGTTGCCAACTTGCGAGGCCTTTGGCCCACAACTCCGCTTGTGTCTGGGCATAGTCGGCAGGAGCCAACCCTTTCTTGCGTGCGTCATCTTCGTTAATCCATGGTTGAAAGTCTTCTCCCTTCAGACTTGGGAACGTCAGCATCAAGTTCCCCAGGTCACCCTTCGGATCGATGATGATGGCTGGAATATTGTCGATCGCCGCTTCTTCGAGGAGCGCTAAGCACAACCCGGTCTTCCCGCTGCCGGTCATCCCCACACAGACCGCGTGGGTCACGAGATCTTTTGAATCGTAGAGGAGCCACCCTGGCTTCGCCTGTTTCGTCGCGAGCTCATAGGGCCGTCCGAGATAAAAAACGCCGAGCTTTTCGAAACCTTCGGAAGTCTGGGTGGTGGTTGCTGCAGGCATCTCCGACTTCGTGGTTCCCTTCTCAGCCTTGGTACCGGACTCTGATTTCTTTGCTTTTGGCATACCGCTCTCCCCCTTCGCTCGACTGTAACGATAACGTGGACCGTATTTTAGTTGGCCCACGGATGAGCTGCAAGCAGAAGTACAGGGGTATGATAGAGAACAGGATTGTGACCGCAGGCCTTACGGTGCTGTGGGAGACTGCAACTTACGTAGACCTATCGTGGCATAAGCCCACCATCACCATTCTTTGAAAATCACAAACACCGCGCCAATCATCATGCCAAAGCCAACCAGATAGTTCCACTTCAGCGGTTCTCGTAGATAGAGCACGGAGAATACACAAAACACGACGAGTGTGATGACTTCCTGAATCGTCTTTAGTTGGGCCGCCGTGAATTCATAGTGGCCGATCCGATTGGCCGGCACTTGCAGGCAGTACTCAAAAAACGCAATGCCCCAACTGACCGCAATCGCCATCCACAAGGGCGAATCCTTATATTTCAGATGCCCATACCAGGCAAACGTCATGAAGATGTTGGAGATCGTCAGTAATGCGATCGTCTGCATCGAACACAGCCCTCCTTACTTTTGAGCAATGTCGGCATATTGTCACTTGAATCAGCGCGGCAGAAAAGCAAAAAGGAGCAAATACCGGAAGGAACTATAGGGAGCTTACAAAACACAAAGTGCAGTGCATTACTATGTCAGCATTTGGCTGAATGTTTTTCAATCCAATCCAGTGCGGCACCAACATTATCGAAACATTCCGCCAATGGGTCTGCCCCCTTCCAACTCTTTTTGATAGTCAAAGCGTATTTGCAGAACTTGCCATCAAGAACCGCAACGTCAACATATGAGACTGCACAGACCGCGTTCTGTACGTCTACTAAGTCTTGCTCGGTAGGCCTCGCATGAGCATCAGCTGTTGTCGCTTCAGATAGCGCTGCTTCGAAAGCTACGGCACGGAACTTATTTATATCCATTTGCTGAAGAAATTGTCTCTTGGAATCTTCTGCTACAACCAGGCCTCCCGGAGTTCGAGAAGGCAATAACCCCTTCACGTATAATCTCTTCGTCTCACCAGGCATCTTTTTCCTACCGACCGTGGCCCTAACGGCAGTTTTCAACTCTCCCTTCCCTCCCGGATATTTTTTTGTTCACTCAGTGCTTCACCAAAAAGGTATGGCTTATCGAAGAACCAAGGCAAGCCCTGCTTTCTAGCACTTTCAATGTCGACAAGCTCTTCATGGTTAGGGAAAATAGCAACAGCCTCTTCGCAGAATGGCTTCTTCTTTTGATACTTGGCTCCAATTGATCTGAAGAACTCATCCGCCACCTCTTCTTCCTGTAATTCAGTTCTTAGCCTGATCCAAAGACAAGGAACTTGTTTCGAAAGGGTTTCAATCTTTGCGCAAAAGTCTTTGGCTCTATTCTTGTTGCCATCCCTTAGTGCTTCATGTACATACCAAATCGTCAGAACCAGAACACAGGCTTCGCTTTTACAGAGCGAGATAAGCCTCTCTCGCTCAGAAGCAAAGGATTGGTTCTCAAGTAAATTGGCAATCGCCCATTGATCCAAGAACAATTTCAGAGGAGACATTATTCTCCTGAATAAATAGCCAGAATGGCTGATGACCATAGACACCGTCAGCCATTCTGCCCATCCCCTCTCAGCGGAGGTGGAAGGGAGGAACTTTTGGAAGTCGCCATAGCAGGAACGGCGAGATGTCGCTAATACAGGCGTCGCGTGCGACGGCATGCGATTCTTATCGCGCCTTACAGTCGCAAGCGGCTGAGAGTACCGATTCGGCTGCCGTCGTGATTCATCGCATTGTGGCGACGCACGAAAGATCCGCCCTTACAACCCGGCTTCCTTTAACACCTGTCCTGTGTACGACCGCTTCGACTTGGCGATTTCTTTCGGTGGGCCCTCGGCTACAATCTCGCCGCCGCGATCGCCGCCTTCCGGCCCGAGGTCGATTATCCAATCAGCGTTCTTGATCATGTCGAGATTGTGCTCGATCACGAGTACGGTGTTGCCAGCCTCGACCAATCGATCCAGCACATCGAGCAATCGTTGTACGTCGGCGAAATGGAGGCCTGTGGTCGGCTCATCGAGGATGTACATCGTCCGTCCAGTCGCCCGTTTGGAGAGCTCGCGCGAGAGCTTTACCCGTTGCGCCTCACCACCGGAAAGCGTCGTGGCGGACTGGCCGAGTTTCACATAGTGCAGACCGACATCATGAAGGGTCTGCAGCTTCGTTTTGATCAAGGGGATGTGCTCGAAGAACTCCAGCGCATCGTCTACCGTCATGTTCAACACATCGGCAATACTCTTGCCCTTGTGAAGGATCTCCATCGTCTCACGGTTGTAGCGTTGACCTTTACAGACTTCGCAGGTCACATAGACATCGGGCAGGAAGTGCATTTCAATCTTGATGAGCCCGTCGCCCTGACAGGCCTCGCACCGGCCACCCTTCACATTGAAACTGTAACGTCCTGGCTTATAGCCACGAACACGGGACTCCGGAAGGTTCGAGTAGAGATCGCGAATGTAGCCAAACAGACCCGTATAGGTAGCCGGATTCGACCGCGGTGTGCGCCCGATCGGTGATTGATCGATGTCGATCACTTTATCGAGTGCATCGACACCTCGCAGGTCCTTGCACCCATCGATCTTCGGTTTCTTGTGGTAGAGGAGTTGCGAGAGGGAATGAAACAGCACCTCCAGCACAAGCGTGCTCTTGCCTGACCCGGACACCCCTGTGACACAGGTGAAGAGCCCCAGAGGGATCCGTGCAGTCACATTTTTCAGATTATGCTTCTGGGCCCCAATCACCGAGAGCGTTCCTCTCGGTTTCCGCTGCCGTTGCGGTACCGAGACGGTCTGGATTCCACGCAGATATTGGCCCGTGAGCGAATTCGGGTCGGCCATGATCTGTTGTGGTGTCCCTTGCGCGATCACATACCCGCCCTGCGACCCCGCACCAGGCCCCATATCCAACACATGGTCGGCAGCCATCATCGTTTCGGTGTCATGCTCAACAACCACGACTGTGTTTCCGAGATCCCGTAACCGCAACAAAGTTTGCAGCAACCGACGATTGTCCCGCTGGTGCAGGCCGATGGATGGCTCATCGAGGATATACAACACGCCCACCAGACCGGACCCTATCTGCGTCGCCAACCGGATACGCTGCCCCTCACCACCAGACAGAGTTGCCGCTGCTCGATCGAGCGTCAAGTAATCCAAGCCTACATTGACCAAAAATCCTAGACGTTCCCGAATCTCTTTCAGAATTCGATGTGCGATGACCAATTCCCGATCCGTGAATTTGAGCGACAAGAAGAAGTCAGCCGCCGCACGAACTGAGAGCTTCGTCACCTCAGCAATCGATTTCTTGGCAAGCTTGATGGACAAGCTTTCAGGTCTGAGCCTCGCACCATGACAGGTTTCGCAAGGTTCGAGCAGCGTGAAGTCCTCCTCCTCGTTGCCCGGGGAAACGGCATAGCCGATACCGTCACAAGCCGGACAGGCGCCATGGGGACTATTGAAGGAAAAGACGCGTGGCGTGACCTCCGGATAACTCACACCGCACTTGATGCAGGCAAGCCGGTCGCTGTAGAGCCTGGTTTGACCATCTTCCGTCAATACACCGACCAGCCCACCAGTAAGTTTGACCGATGTTTCAACAGAATCCGCCAAGCGGCGCATCAACGCATCCCCCGGCTTCATCACCAACCGATCGACGATGATTTCAATCGTGTGCTTCTTCTGTTTATCGAGCGAGATGTCCTCACCGAGGTCCACAATCTTCTCATCGATCCTGGCCCGCACATAGCCGGCCTTGCGCATCTCCAGCAGCTCTTTCCGATACTCCCCCTTCCGTCCACGCACGATCGGCGCCAAAACCTGGAACTTCATGCCTTCCGGCTGCGCGGCAATGGCATCGACCATTTGCTGCACGGTCTGCGCCGTAATCTCCTCCCCACATTGAAAACAGTAGGGCCGCCCGACACGGGCAAAAAGCAGCCGGAGGTAATCGTAGATTTCTGTAACCGTCCCGACAGTGGAACGGGGATTGTGGCTCGTGCTTTTCTGTTCGATGGAAATCGCGGGAGACAAGCCTTCGATCGAATCCACGTCCGGCTTCCCCATCTGTTCGAGGAACTGCCGAGCATAGGCCGAGAGCGACTCGACGTACCGCCGTTGACCCTCGGCATAGATCGTATCGAAAGCGAGGGATGACTTGCCCGACCCGCTCAAGCCGGTGATCACCACCAACTTATCGCGTGGAATCTCCACGTCGATGTTCTTGAGATTGTGCTCGCGGGCGCCTTTTATGACGATCGAATGTCCCATTGCTTCTTTTTGTTCCCGAGTCAGGCCGTCGGACTCACCACCCAGCACGTTCAAGAATGCAAAATTATAACATGGAGTCTGTGAGTAAAAACTGCCGCACAATATGTAGCACGCCATCTCTCGGATCAAAAACCCCATCCACCGACACACCACTCACGCGTCATCGCCACAAAGGTCAAAAACGAGTGCGCCGTAATCTGGACCGTCAGTAATGAGGTTCGGAGTGAAGAGGAAAGGGTCACGAAGGATATGCCGACTCCCCACACCACCAGTTTGTCGTACGGGGCTGTCGGGTCAATATTTGAGATTGTTTTCGCACAGGCGCTTGATGACGATGGAGTGGCTCGTACAGAGATGGGATTGACTCACACCAGAATCTGGAGAAAGAACACATTACCACGAAAGCAATGAGACATCGTTTCGCACGAATGGTTGCCTCAGCGATTGGCCATCCATATGTGTTTTGCTGATCTCCAAACGCTCTGGCATAGGGGAACCAATGAGAGCACCAATGGCTTGCTGCGCCAAAATCTCACGAAAGGGGTGAATCTATCCGGTTACACCCAGCTCTTTTGAACGCCATTGCCCATCAGCTCAACACGCACCCAATAAACCATACCGAGTGCGCCACACCCCTTGAAAGTTCAGGCGCAGCTACGCCAGCAGTCACTCATTGCACCTGGCATTGGGAACCGAGGGCACTACACATTGAACGTATTGAAGGTCTCTACCCAGAGCATGTTCGTCGCTTTCCATTCATCAACCTCCTCCTTGGTCAGTACTCCTTTCCAGGAGTTTGCCCTGTTGTAGGCCTTTATGATGTCATCCATTTCAGTAAGAGGACGCGGTGGATAATGAAATTTGGCCTTCTCTATGAGAGGGCGAGCCGCAAGCACCGACGAGAGTTTCTTGAGTGCTGTCGGGCCGATGATCGCGAGCGAGCGCCACGCATCGGAAACCAATGCTGGCATACGAATCGCAGCCAGAACCCTACCTCGGGTTTCTGATGACGGAGCGAGTTCCTGTCCGAGACGGGCCGCTGCTTGACGAGCCTCGCCACGTGCTTTGTCGCGTTCCCAGATACTCATCGAGTGGTTGGAATAGTGCGCCCAATACTTTTCCCCGGCGCCCTTGAATGCCTCAAAATCGTCCGCAATAGCGCCCTTTGCGGTTTTCACCATCTGCTCTAATTGCTTCATCTTCGCATCGTATTCTTTTCGATGCTTACGGGCCTCCAATGCCCAGTCGACCAAGATCCCAAGGCCGGCAATCACCGCTCCTGGCCCCGACCCCGCCGACACAACGCCGGCGAGGTCGGCCAAACTTACATCTATGCCCTCGAGCTGCGGCGTCTTGAGACGTTTACCTTCGGCGACACTTCTCGCCAACCTACCTTGAGCTTGCCAAAAGGCCTGGCGCGCAAAATCAAAATTACGGCCCGTCGTCGTCACCTCGAAAACGAACCCACCGATAAGTTCCCCTTGGCGCTCAGTGGCATACCTATCCTGTGCGTCTCGCCACTGTTTATATTTATCCTTTTTGTCTCCGGAGGGATTCGTATCATCTGTTGGCCGCAAAGCGTGTTTCTGTACCGGCGTCAAGTCGGTAGGGGCTTCCGGCGCTCCCGCACTGAGCAGGTCCCTCAACCGCCCGATCGAACGAAGCACTTCTTCGAAGTAATGTGTGAACGCGTTGTACTCCGTCACCCACTTGCCCATCTCACCGGCTTCGAAGCGCGTTATCTCTTTTCCGATAGAAAGCGTATAAGGAGCGCGTCCGGCCAAATTTCGCTCCTGTTTCCCGACGACAGAAGATGTACGGATTAGACCTGCACGGTGCTCCGCGTGATAGGCTTTCTCTCTTGGACCATAGAGACCACCTCGTATCACATACGGCTCGATCATTTCGTACACGCGTGGCTCGCTCACCGCTAATTCCTGCTGTATAGCGAGCGCTTCAACTACCTCTCGTGAGCCCAGGTCAATGAGTTCAGCTTCAAAGCTGGCTCGTTCTCTCATCTTCGCTCTCCTGGTATGAAGCCTGCCGCATACAGTGTTTATAAAGTGCTTCCACAAATTCAAATCGTGGATGTTCCGGCGGGCAGGGCACTGCCACGCTTGCTGCTCGACTCTCGGTGTACCCGGCACATCAAGCTCGACGCCGGTCATTGTGCGCTAAGCCGTTCGATAGCCTTCGACCTTGCCCTCGATTCCTCATCCTGAGGTGTACTTATAGCTATATGTGTTATCACCCGCCAGATAGGCGACACTGATTTCGACCTGAGACTTCATCCTGACGTTGACGAAGGCAACAGCGTTCTCGTAGAGGGAAATGCTTGATGGTCCTATCGGATTTCCCATGGGAACCCCAGGTGGATTCTTGTGCAGAAAGCCATGAGAAAGGGTGTACTTCCCCATCTTAAAATTTTCGTTCCAGACCAGCGAGCTTTGTTTCTCAGCTACCCACTTATCTGCTGAAGAACGAATGGTCGTCTGCAGTCCGGAGCAGGTGACCTGGAGGAGTTCTGGCTTGAGCCTCGAACCACCAGGGAGATTACCAGTCATACAGTAGTTGTGGTGGACGTCACCCGACACAAGCACCAGTGTTTTCACTGAACTACCTACCTTGCGCATAGCCTCAACCAATCCCCACAGATCACGCCAACTCCTATCGCGAATCATGTGCTCTAGATCTACAGATCTTCGGAAAACACGGAGTAAGGCGTTAGAGGCCCTGCCACTGACCGTAGAACCAGTCAAAGCTGCATAAAAATCCAACAAACCACCTTGACTCCATGCTCCAGCGGCAGTTTCAGGCTTCGTCATGATTTGCGTCACTTTCATTGGCATGAGGAGCGGTGTAGATGGTGCAATGAAAACCACAGAATCATTCCGCTTCTTCTCGACAAGAATGTCCCGCATCCAAACCAGTTGCCCATTGTCGATTGTTTGTGACATAGGGCGTTTTTTGGGATTGTCGTGGTCGATGATTCGCAAATCGTCGTCGGTGGGGACCATGAATCTGCGCGTTCGGCAGTCGGGGACTAAGAAAGGAGGGTCAAAAGGGAGCTGGTAGTGCCAGTCTAAGCTCGTACCAGTCTGGAATGTAGCTTTTGGATCTTTCGAAGGCACCTCCGAAAAACAGGCTTTATGGATGCAGCTACGCAATTCCGGCAGCGCATCGGATCCCGCTTGCTGCGCGGCTGCAAGAGCCTTTACCCGTGGATCATCCTTCCTCCATTGTGATGGAGCCTTGTTACACCAACCCTGATACATCCAATACGCGGCCAAGCTATCAGTCAAGGTTTTGGGCCACATTCTAAAATCGTCTTTCTCGTTGTGAAGCATCCGCACCCAAGACGAATCGAAGTTCCAGTCATCAGTGACCTCGTGGTCGTCAAACATGAGAAAAGTAGGAACTTGCGCGAGCAAAACTCGAACGCTACGCGAGCTCGTCCATGCACGTTCATACAAAGAGGCAAATTCCGCGAAGTCGGCTGCATGAACGCCGTCAGCAGCCGATGGATGCCCGTGTGCATCTGCCTTACGAACAAGGCTATGAGACTTCCTGTCAGCAATAATAGGAATCTGGTGCTCAAAATCAGGAAGCCTCCACAAGAGGAAGTTGTAAGAGAGATATCGACCTGCCATCGGGTTACGACGAAGAGCTGTACTGAAGCCGACTTTCCAATAAGGCAGAAATACTCGGAAGGGTTCTGTGCTGATCTCAAGAGTATCGACTGTGGGCAAGAGACGAACAGCTTCTCTCGCCGCTCTTTCATCAGATGCCTCACCATGGGCACCCGATAGGTCACGACGGTTTTTCAGAGTCTGATAGCGTTCCTTCAGTTGCTCTCTTGGGTTTTTATCTGGATACTCACGATAGATGCCTTTAATGTCTGGATATCGCCTATGGATCTCATCCAGCTTTTTGACCCCGTCTGCAACTGACTGGTAGCGCTTAATATCAGGATCTTTATATGTCTGATAGCGGTGGGAAAACCGGCCAGCCCAAGCACCGTCGATCAGCTTACTCCGCAGGGGAGAAACGGAATCAAAAGGTCCGGGCATTCGAGAGGCGAAACGCGCCCGAACTATCATCTCACCGGTGTCATCCCCAATTTCATCTGCATAGATTTGATCGCCTCCCCAAAATAGGAATGCTGGCCACTTGTCCTTCCTGTTGGCACGGAGCCAAGTCCCCAATCCATCTAGCATATCAGGCCCCCAGTCCTTACCTCCCTTCTTATCACCGGGGTACCACCGGCATGAACCTGTGACAAACAGCAAATTCTCGTCATACACCCGTCGGAGCGTGCGAAAAGTAAGCCACTCATTTTCATCGAGAGAGGCCAACCTCAGCTGCTCTTTCATTGAATTGAGAACGGTTGGAGTCAGCAAGGGGAATACGCTAGAAAATTCGGGAGGACTAACAGGGATCAAACCGGTCGCTGGCAACGGGGCAAGCTCGACCGTATAGTGGTAGAACATTTCTTCTCTCAAACCATCTATTTCCACCGCAGCAAAATAGCGACCACCCACGCGCACTGTAGAGGCATAATGCATGGACTCGGAGCCTCCAGACGAAAGTTTGCATCGCAAGCGCACCATCGCAGGAGTCACCGTCTCCAACCATACCACCGTACGTTCATAGTCGGTATATCGCACAAAAGGGCCGACGCGAATCTCCATGGGAACGGCACGGATTCGCACCTTGTTGAGCGTGGCAAGAAATGGCTTCGCAATCTGAATCGGCCTCCGTGTAATATGCTCATGTTGCATGAACCGCTCGACTCCGCCACGCCCTAGAGCTTCCATGCCCTTTAGGGCAAGGTCATCCATCTCTTGCCGATAATACGGCCAGAAGTTCCTGTCCGGGTTCTTGTCGTCGCGCACCAAAGTCCAGTCGAACCACGTCCCACCATACTGGATCTTTGGATCATCGGGATTTAAGAAGGCCCCAGCACGAATTGCACACACACGGTCCCTGACCTCAAAAACGAACGGTAAGGCAGGATTAATCTTTCCAAGATACGCACACCCTCTATTTCCTTGACTAAACTTACCCCGCGACACCACCTGCCCTTGAATGAACGCATATTCTCCTTCAGTGATTGGAGATTCCTCACCATCGACTACGACCAAATAGGCTTGATCTCCCCCTCTATCACCCGACCGCTCCACTTCCGAAAACCACTCTTTGGTTCGGTCTAGGCCAAGATCCACAAGCTCCCGTTCAAATCCTTGTCTTTCAGCCATGATTCGCTCACCACTCCGCTATACTTGCTGTTCAATCGTCTGCGCGCCAGTCGCACCAAGGTCGACACCCGTCAACGTTCGATAGGCTGTTCGATACCCTTCGACCTTGGCCTCGATTTGGTTGAGCCAATTTTCGAGTTCCCCTGGAGGATTCGATCGCTTGTCCTGATGATTGATGACTTCCAGATCCAGCAGAATGTCTCGCGCATTTTTTGCGCATTCTCGATGGACGATATATCGATTGGTCTCACCGTTGGTCACTGGACGTTTTAGGACCAGCAAGTCGTAGGCCGCCGTAATGTATTCGTCCGGACTCTCATACGCGGGCGGGATCCCAAACGTCGCGCGCAAATCACGAATCACCGACATGCCCGCGATAGCCCATACAATTCCACTCAGCGTATTGTAATAGTTGCGCCCATAGGCAAACGGTTCAAACCGTTTTTTCAACACTTCCAGCGTGTCACTGATCGTAATCAATGTGGCGACCGAAGTTCGGGCACTCCCACCGGCGGCTCCCTGAATGGCAACGGCCAAACGCTTGTCTTTGTAAAAATCCAGGGCATGAAAGACGAATTTATGAAACTGGGCAGTAAAGCCGGTATTCACTTCTGTTTGAAGATCGAGCTTTCGCCCGGTGTCAGAAGTCCAACCAAGAGCAGTGCGGTAGGCTCCGGCTCGATCTCGCACAGTGGAGGACAGACCCATTTTCATCTGCCGAACCATCACTTCGAGCACCACTGCAACGATGTCGTCCTTCAATCCCAGATCGATACTTCCGTTCGATATGGGAAGCCTGCCGTTGGTCGCAAAGGCATCTAAAATGGTCCCGAGAATTTGAAAGATACCTAATCGCTCAAAGTAAAATAGCCAGACAAGATCTCCGACAAACAGCCGCTTAAGGCTTGGAGTCGAACCCTCAATCCCGTTCCGATTTCCATCGATGGTGATGCAGGGAGAACAGACACAGCATCCGCTTGGCCAAGCCGCGGTTGGCACTCCAACGTCATCCCCACCTGGCCTCTTTAGGCAGGTGACCATACCGGAATCGATCTCGCCGAGCACGTCGCCTGCAACGGTCTGATGGCGTTGCCCAAACTTGAAATACTCATCAAAAAATATCGTCACTTCATCTTTAGTCGTAACACCGGTAGATTTGATGAGCGATAACAGCTCCTGTGCACAAGACGGAAATAGGACGGTTACGGGAGGTTTTCCATTTAGACCTTTTGGCGCATTTATCGTTTCAACCCTTGAAGGGGGAAGCCCCTGCAGGATGACCACCTGGGGCTGTGGATTGCTTGGCATCGTTAGACTCCTTCCGTTCTTGTCAATTGCACATCAATTCCAAACATCTCGTTGCTGTCCCAATTTGATTAGCCACTTGCTCATGACGCCGTTCAATGCATCCTCGGTCAATGGGCTCCTCTCCCGCACAACGCGAAACACGGCAAGCTGTACAGACGGTGCCAGCCCGGTGAGATTCAGGCAGCCGCTCTTTGCCGTATCCGCGACGGCCCGCAGCTTCCATGGGGCCAGCACGCTCATGTCGAACAGATCGGGTATGGCCCGTCCCTCCAGCACACGGAACTTTGTATTCAGTAATGTGCTGCTTACAATCGGCAAATAGATCTTGGCCTCCTCCAAGACCTTCCTACTGTCGGGGGATGCCTCTTTCATGGAATAGCAAACTTCCCAGTCCCGCTCCCACGTGTCCCAGTCACCTCGTCCCCAGAGCTGGCGAGTCCATTCAAAACTGAGCAGCACCCGCAGGTAGGGCGGAGGGTGGGGATCGGAATCGGAGACTCGCATGGCATCGCCAGGTGAAAGCGATAGGATTTCTCGTATCGCTGCCGGCTGGGCCAAGCCAGTGCAGCAGAAAGCCCAGAAGTCCGGCCCGATCTCCGAACTCCAAAGGGCATACAACCGTTGCAGCGTTTGTGATGCCCCTGCGCGCTTTAGGGCGGCACAAAAGGCGTTAGGAATAGCGGATTGCAATCCCGTTCGACTCAGCGCTTGGTGGCCGACTTCATGATGCACGGACGTGAGATTGTATTTTTCTTTGAGCTTCGCATAAGGGATCTGAATGAGCGGTATTGGATTCGGTGCGGCGCCTGGAAGACGAACGCCTTCACGCAGAATGGAGGCGCCAAATCCACGGTCACAGTACACTAACGGTGGCTCAACCCGATCTAACGCCGGATGGTCCTTTTTGAGCGCGTCCCAAGCGAGCACATCACAACCAGCGAGTAGCCCCCCCAAGACGGGGGATGCCCGCTGCGTGAGCACGTCTACATAGGTATCAAAAAATGTGAACGCTTTGGTCAGGTCAAATTCAATCCGGCCGAGTTTTGCGTTCAACGCGCAAGCTGCCCGTCTCTCAGTCAATTGAGAAACAGGCCTGTTTACCGTACCATCGAGATCCGATCTTAGGCGATCGACAACCACATTCAATTGCCTCTCAAGGACGGACCACTGACGGGCGGTAATGTCCTGCTGTCTCGGTAATGCCACCAGCGTTCTCATTCGAGCAAGGGCATCGATTCGCAGACGCATGGCCTCATCTCGCTTCCTGAGATATCGGGTAAGACTGTCCATGCTCGGTTCAGATTCCTTCGATAATAATCCTCTCTCCCCGCCGTAAGCGGATGGTCATTGTCCGCTTGCGGGAATTGCGCACCTCACCCTCTTGCCCGGAACGCCCCATTGTCTGAACCTTGCGCACCGCCGTCTGATATGCCGCCGAAGCCAGTCGACTGGCTTCGAGCGGATCAGCTGCACGCTCACTCATATGGCGGCCGAGGTAATCAAAGGCTTCGCGTGCCACGTCAACATAATTGTCCCAGGCTTCGCGGTGGCGATCAGAATCCTCTGTGGCCTCAAAGCCCAACGCCTTCAAGGCCGGAAGAGCAACAGCCCCGCCAGGAACAAGACTCGCTAATCCGGATTTGGCTAGAGAGCCGAGTGCCCCTTTCAAATCCCCTCTCGCTAATTGCGTAATAGCTTGAAGTCCTTTAAATCCGGGAATTCTTCCGGCCAATTGGCCGACTCCTTTCCTGAGAAGCCCCCCTCCGATCCTTTTCAACCTGTTTTTCCATTTGCCCCAGAAATAATCTCGTTCCATCTCGTTAACCAGCCCTCGCACCTCATCATCAAGCTCCGACTCCGATTCAAACTCTCGCTGCGTAAGTTCAAAGAAGCGATCGGCATAGCCTGCCACCTCCACCGACTCCTTCTCCCACTCCTCGTCAACTTCCTCGTCAGCCCCTTCATTACTTTGGGTAGTTTCTTCCCAATCCGATTGCGATTCTGCATCTGAATCTGATTCAGATGCTTCGACCTGCCTTATTTCGGGCCCATCTCCCTCCATCTCAAGCTCAAACTCTCGCTCCAAATCAGACATGCCGGTGTCGTTGTACTTTGACATAGCGACCTTTCCTTTCTTTTCAAGAGGAGAGAGGTGCTCGTGTGAGCTTTTGAATCGACTCGTCCTTCATCCCTCTGCAAGTCAATTTCAAAGCAAGCCTCGCTTTCTAACTATCGCCATACTAACAATACGCAAATCTAACTATTTTAAACGAAGAAGGCAAGACCACGAACCGACAGGGATGTTGCTTTCTCTGCCAAATTCATATCCGGTCGTGGTGGTACCATCGATCCATTTTGCAAACTGCAAATACCCACCTCAGTGCATCAGGAGATCTGAGACAGGAGCGACTCGCTAACCCGGCGAATCGATGCAATGCGTGCAAAATCACTCGGCAATGCTTTTAGCCGAAACGCGTCGGCCATATACTGATTGAATTGGCCATATGAGACAGGTCCCGCTACAGTAGCCCGAATGCTGGATCCTCGCTTCTGCACATATAATTTATGTACGAGTCAGGATGAGTCGGGCACACCCAACACCAGATCAAGAAAAAACACTGAGCACTTTCGCTTCATCCTGGCGTTGGAGGAAGTAGTTGTCAGGACGTCCAACGGAATGGCATGTATCCCGTCACGATCCTTAAAAGTCTCGTTCGGGAAAAAATCAACCGGCACGAGCACATGAACGAGGGAGACAGCGCTGCCCTACGTGGCCGTTATCCGAAAACAGCGGCACGGACAGTTGACTGCAGACGTCCCGGATGAGATTTGAAACATAGCAAAACTCTCGGTCCTCGTAGATACCGTTATTTTGATTGAGCAGTTCAATCCGTGATGATTGCTGCCTATCTCGATAGTGATCGGATCGTCATGTCAATGTACTTGAGGTTGTATTCCCGTACCCGTTTGTCGATGGAGCTAGCCATAGGCGCGGGATTAACCCATTCTGTAGCAGCGAATCGGTGAGAGCTACGATCGTCTTTTTGATCTACGGCGCGGCCCGTCCAGAGCTTCCCCCCAGCAGCTCAGAAATGCCGTGACGAGCTCGTGTTCTTCGGCGGGCGGGACAGCCAACCACGCCAGGGCCAACGCAACGGCAAGAGCAATGTGGTACCCCTCCGACCGAGAAGCTACGGCTCGGCGATAGGCAGGATGTGCGCCAGTGGTGACGACAGCGGACTCGACGAGACGGCCAAGATCCGGATCTCCTTCCTGGAACTCGAACCGGTTGATACCGATGGAGTTCCCACACGAAGCGCGATTATAGCATCTCTGTTTTGTTTGATGACACTTCGCCTGACCCGGCTGGTACGCCCCCTTCAGTTTTGTGGATTTTCACCGATACATGAAGGCCGGTCCAATCTCCCCAACGCACCAATACCCTCTGGACACCATGCTTGACGCGTTAAGTCTCTTCAAACGGAATATCAATCAGCTGTTTGGAATCTCTGTCGATATCATGAATACCGGACGCTCGCTCCAGTTGCTGTCGTCATCCATGCAGATTCTTGCCATTAATGGCGTCGCCCAAGCCGCGAAGATCGGAGGCGGCAAAGGCCGCCCCATCTTGGCGCTCGTTGAGATCCTCAATCAAACACCTCGAGAGATTAAACCTGAGGTGGAAGCCATCGAACAGGTCTGCGCTGAACTGGCTCGACTCACCGCCCACAGCTCGAATATCGTATGGCGATACTACCAGCTGATCGCCGGTGTGCTGGCGGCGATGCCCCAGGGCGGCCAGTCGTCTTGTCTTGCGGACAGGCACCAGTCTTCTCATCTGCGCTTCACAACCCTAGAAGACATCACCCTGTTGATGTCGGACCCAACGTTCCAGTTGGGTGAGCCGCTGGAACGGGACAACCGAAGTTCCATCGCGGCGATCTGTCAGGCCAACTTGACTGAACTGCATGCACGATTGAGCGAAACCTTACGCTGTCTCAATGACACAGGCCGTGCATTGCACGGCCTGAAGATGATCGGTCTCACCGCCCGCTATATGGCCTTTTGCATTGCTTCCGAAGCTGCGGCACTGGATGAGGGCGGCATGAATTTCAAGACGCTTGCGACAGAGATCGGTCATGTGGTGGACGAACTGGACGCCAGAACTCGTGCCATGAAGAACTCCATCGACGATGGTCAGAGCTTGGTGGAGTTGCTGCTGAAAGGGAATAGTGATGCAAAGCAAAACACTCTTCAATGAAAACGGACACCAATGGATCGTGATCGGTCGCGACCCTCACAAAGACGCTCACGTCATCGACACGAACGAGTACGTGATCATCAGTCGCGGCCAAGCCATGTTACTGGACCCCGGAGGAATCCAAATATTCCCCCAAGTCCTCGCTGAGCTGGCCAAATATGTGCGTGTCCAGGATATCCGCGTCATCTTTGCCAGCCATCAAGATCCCGATATTTCGTCGTCGCTTGCGATGTGGCTTGACCTCAACCCGGACATCAAGACCTATTGTTCGTGGCTGTGGACCGGATTCATCAGTCATTTCAGCACGGGTACTGCCATTGAACTCAACGCGATTCCAGACGAGGGTATGCGTATCAAGATCGGTGATCTCGGCGTAGAAGTCGAAGCCGTCCCCGCCCATTACTGCCATTCCTCAGGCAACTTTTCGCTCTACGACCCTCTCGCCGGCATCTTGTTTTCCGGCGACATCGGTTCCGCCTTGGTCCCCAGTCATGAAGCCGGCTTGATCGTGACGGACTTCGATCAGCACATCCAATACATGAAAGGATTCCATCTCAGGTGGATGCCTTCGACCACGGCCTTACGGAGCTGGACCCAACGGATTCGTGCCCTCAAGCCCAGGATGATCTGCCCACAACACGGATCCGTCTTTCAGGGCGATATGGTCACCAAATTGCTCGACTGGCTTGACAGCCTTGAAGTAGGACAGTGGAAAGGCTCGACTCCGCCGCGCGATACTGCAAAGGCCGCTTAAGACCTGCTCCGCTTGCACAGCTTCTCCTGGTACCCTGAGGGCAATCAGGAACCAATACGGTTGCACAGTCGGATGATGATTTCGATCATCCCTACGGCCATCTCACCTTGACAAAGCTTAAAACCGGGTGCTACCACCGTCACATGGTGGGAGCCGAGCCTCGTTCTATGACTCAGGAACCGCAAACTCCGGCAAAGGTGGTGTCAACCTGGTCTGGCCAGGCCCGAGAGGACGCCGTCCAGAGGATGTTCACGTCCATTGCCGGAGCCTATGACCTGAACAACACGCTCTTGAGCTTCGGCCTCCATTACTATTGGAAGAAGATTACCGCCTCCTTCATTACTCCGGTTGGCCGAGGAACTGCCCTTGATGTCGGATCAGGCACAGCCGACCTTGCACTGTTGATCGAGTCTCGCATGGGACCGAAGGGCCGTGTGATCGCCTCAGACCTGAACCATGCCATGCTCGCTGAAGGCCTCAAGAAGATCAGCGACAAAGGCCTCGGCGAAAAAATCACCTGCTTGCAGGCCAGCGCGGAACATCTCGGATTCGGTGACAACACCTTCGATGCGGTGACCACCGGGTTCTGCATGCGAAACGTCGGAGATCTGCCGCAAGCCGTACGGGAAATTCGTCGGGTAATGAAGCCCGGTGGCCGTTTCGTGTGCCTGGAGTTTTCCCGCCCGATCTTCGGCTGGTTGCGAACCCTCTACGATTGGTATTCGTTCAAATTATTGCCCTTCATCGGCACGATAGTCGCCCGCGACCGTACCGGCGTCTATGAATACCTTCCCGCCTCGATCCGGACGTTTCCTGATCAAGAGCGGTTGTGCCAGATCCTACGCGATGCTGGATTTCGTCAAGTCTCGTATAAGAACCTCAGTGGCGGCATCGTCGCAATCCATATCGCCACAAAATAAAGCGCGCATGGCTTATGGCCGATAGTACCGACCGAGAACGATCGATCTTTATTCTTGCTAGACGCTACTAGCCCGTAACGATCAGCTCCACTATGAACTCTGTTTTATACATTTTTCTCCCCTGCAAGAAGGTGTACCCGATTGGCATCACCTACTTGGCGGACTTCATCCATCGGCGAAAGCCGGACGTTCGTCAGCGCATCCTCGACCTCTCCTTGTTTCCGGTCAACCAACGCAGCCAGGCCATCCGCGACGCCGCAACGGAGTTCAAGCCCGATCTAGTCTGCTTTTCATGGCGTGATATCCAAATTTTCTCGCCGCATGAAGGCGATTCATCGCTGGAACATGCGTTCAACTTCTATTTCGCCAGCAACCCGATCAAACGCGTCGCCGCGTCATTCGCCGGCATCAAGCAGCTGTACCGATACTACAGCCATATCTATACGATCCTGTCCTACCCAGCCCTGGTTCGCAAAGAATTCCCCAAGGCTCAGATCATGATCGGAGGCGGGGCGTTCACTGCCTTTGCTGATCAACTCATTGAAAAGCTTCCGGAAGGCACAATCGGTATCCTGGGTGAAGGCGAGGATGCGATCCTCAAGCTCCTCGAAGATCGTTCGATCGATGACGAGCGCTATATTGTCAAGGAAGGGGGCCGGATCAGAAAGGGCTCCCAAGGTTCACCCCCGCTGCTCGATGCACCGGCCGTCGACCTTCCCTTTTTGACCTCTATCTTCCCGCAGTGGCAGGAGTACAGGGGAGAATCGATCGGGGTGCAGTCGAAGCGAGGCTGCCCCTATGATTGTGCCTTCTGTCTCTATCCCTACATTGAGGGCAAGCGCGTGCGGTACAGGCCAGCGGACATGGTCGTGAAAGACATCTCCCAGCATTATCACCAGTGGGGAGCCCGTCGCTTTTGGTTCACCGACGCTCAATTCATTACGGGCAAGGAAGCCTATCCACAATGTACGGAGATCATGGAACGTATCATCAGTGAGAAGCTGGAAATCGAGTGGTCCGGTTACATCCGCACTTCATTGATCACGCCTGACTTCGCCAAGCTGATGGTGCGCTCTGGAGTCGGCGACCTGGAAGTCGCCATCACCTCCGGCTCGCAGGAGGTCCTGAACAATCTCCACATGGGGTTCAAGCTCGAGCGGCTCTATGACGGGTGTCGCTACCTGGCGGAAGCGGGCTTCAAGGGTAAGGTGATCCTCAACTATTCATTGAATAGCCCCAAAGAGACGGAGGAAACCCTACTCCAAAGTGTCGAGTCTTACAAAGTGGTGGCCTCAATCCTTGGCGAGGAGCGGGTCTTCCCCTTGATGTTTTTCTTGGGCATCCAACCCAATACCGATCTTGAACAACGGTTGTTGGAAGAGGGGTATCTGTCAGCAGGCTACAACCCCTTGATGCTGACCCCGACCAGCATCCGAAAGCTCCTCTATAACCCAGCACCATTGAATTCATTTATCGCCAAGGCATGCCTTCGTGCCTGGGAACGAAAGCAGGGAAGCCGTGATCCACGCAAATGGACAGGTTCTTTGTCGCAGACAACCGACCAGTCACATGCGTATGCCGATAAGAGCTTGAGTAACGGGATTGAAGGCAACTCTGGACGAGATGCCCTTCTCTCCCTCGAAGAGATCCTTCGCTCCCGCCGACCGACTTCACCGCCTTCCCAGGCCACTGAGCCAAGAGCAAGTTCGGTCGGTTAATTCCGTCATTGGGTATGAGTCCGTGTCACGTGACAAGCTGGCGGCCTCGCGGCTGCTAATCACTGATGAGCATTGACTATTAACCGTTCCGCGTATTGCAATCCAGTTTAAGCCGATGCTATCATTCCGCCTCTCTAGAGGCTGGGGGGAACGCTTCAACCATCTTGTTTTTCAGACCATTACGGCCCTGAACCTCTGTACAACCTGCGCCTTAAGGAGGCGCCTCCATGTATAAGACGATCTATATTCCGGTCGATAATTCCGACCATTCCAATACAGCGGTGGATGTTGGGGTCCACCTGGCGAAAACGTTTGGGGCCAAGATTGTGGGAAGCCATGTTTATGCGGCCAAGATGCATGACAAACGCTTCAAGCAGATGGAAGCTGGCCTCCCCGAGGAATACCACGACGAGAAGGAACTCGATCGCCAACGCCAGATCCACGATTCTCTGATTACACGTGGGCTGCAAATCATTACCGATTCCTACCTCGACTACGTTGATAAGAAGTGTAACGAAGCAAACCTGCCCATCGAACGGCGCTCGTTGGAAGGGCGTAACTGGAAGGTCTTGTCCGAAGATATTAATACCAACGCCTACGATCTTGTCATCATGGGTGCGCTGGGAGTAGGGGCTGTGAAAGACAGCGTGATCGGCAGCAACACCGAGCGAGTCATCCGCCGTGTTCGGAACTCCGACATGCTGATCATTAAGAACATCCAGCCTATGACCAGCGGCAAGATCGTCGTCGCCGTGGACGGCAGCCCTTATTCGTTCGGTGGTTTAATGACGGGTCTGCAGCTCGGCAAAGCATTGAACATGCCGGTTGAAGCGATTTCCGCCTTTGATCCCTACTTCCACTATGCCGCGTTCCACAGCATCTCAGGGGTCTTGAACGAGGAGGCCGGCAAGGTCTTCCGTTTCAAGGAGCAGGAAAAGCTCCACGAGGAGATCATCGACAGTGGGTTGGCTAAGATTTATCAATCACACTTGGACATCTCCCGCGAGATCGCTCAAGCCGAACAAACTGACGTAAAAACGACGCTACTCGACGGTAAAGCTTTTGAAAAGATTATTCAGTACGTCCGCAAGGATGTCCCCGCTCTGCTGATCGTGGGCCGTATCGGCGTGCATAGCGATGAGGATATGGATGTGGGCAGCAACACAGAGAATCTGCTCCGAAGCGCACCCTGTAACATTCTTGTCTCCAACCGAAAATATGTACCGCCCATCGATACGCAGGCCGAGTACACGATCGCCTGGACCGAAGAAGCGTTGCGGCGGATGGAAAAGATTCCTGTGTTTGCTCGTGGCGTGGCAAAAACAGCCATTCATCGGTATGCCATTGAAAAGGGCCACACGATTATCAGCAACACGGTGGTCGATGCTGCGGTGGGACACATTCTTCCCAAAGGCGCCATGGACGCAATGCGGGCGCTTGGCGGAAGCTTGGATGCTGCAGGGATTGATCGCGATCAGATGCAGGCCGACCAGGCAGTGACTCAAGATCTCATGGGTCCGACCTTAAGTGGAATCATGACCCAGATCGTGGAAGAGAAGCCAAAGGAAATCAGCGCATCGACGCAGGCCTACCTTGACCGTATGGCACAGATCTATTTCGTATGTGACGGATGTGGGTACATCGGGAAAGGTGATACGCCCGTTAAATGCCCCGTATGCAGTGCCGATGGGACCAAATTTAAGCAAGTTGATAAGAAGATTTTTGAAGTGGCGGCGACAGCGGAAGGTGAGCTGGAAACCGACGTGGCCTACGACGATGTGCCGATGCAATGGACCAAGGATGCGAAAGAAGCCATCCGTGCTGTTCCGGCCGGCTTCCAGCGGAGACGGGCCAAGGCGAGGATTGAAAAGACCGCGCGGAAATTGGGAATGACGACCATCACGCTCGAATACGCAGCCCCAATGATCAAAGAAGCGGCATCTGAAGACTATACACCGATTTTCTCCAATAAAGGCACCGGGACTGCTCCGGCAGCGGAAGGGATGCTGACTGCGGCCAATGGAAATGGGACGAACGGTCATGCAGAAAGCACGTCACCCTATACCTGGACAAGCGACGCACAGGCTCGATTAGATCGAGCTCCGGAAGGCTTTATGCGCGATTGTACGAAAGCCTTGATTCTCAAACATGCTGAGAAAATCGGCGCGACCGTAATCACGATTGAAGTTGCGAACGAAGGCATCGAACAAGCGAAGGGTTACATGGCGGACGCGATGAAGACCGGCAACCTCAAAGATATGATCGCCGACCTGACCGGCAAGGGAAGTGCCTAGTCCTGAGTAGGGAAGGCCTCGGTCTGGCCCCTTTCTATTACTCGGCCCTCAATTCTCAGATCGAAGCACTAACACGTCATGGGAAAATCTCTCCCTATTTTCAACGGTCCTTCAAGCACTCTAGGCGCTTTGGAGCAACAGATTGCTAAATTCTCCCCCCCCACTCCAAAGGGCGAGGGACCGCTTGATGGCCGGACTGTTGATGACTTTAAGCCCTACCTCGTCGCACTCAACCTGACCAAGCGCTGTAACCTCAAATGTGATCACTGTTATCTTGATGCCACGACAAAAGCCGCAGGTGGTGACGATGAACTCGCTACCGAAGAATGTTACCGGTTGATTGATCAGATTGCCCAGGTCAACAAAGGGTGTCTCTTGGTCATTACCGGCGGAGAGCCGCTGGTCCGCCCCGACATTCTCGATATTGCTCGGTATGCCGTAAAGCTCGGTTTCATGGTGGTCTTTGGGACGAACGGCATGCTGATCGACGATCAGATGGCCAAGACTCTTGTTGAAATCGGCGTCATGGGAGTAGGGATCAGCATCGATTCGTTGAATGCCGCCAAGCATAATTCCTTTCGTGGGGTCCCAGGCGCCTGGGAAGCCGCGATTGCAGGCATTGAAGCAAGTAAACGAAACGGCCTGCAGTTCCAAGTTCATTTCAGCGCACAGCCGATGAACTACAAAGAACTGCCGGAAGTCATCACCTGGGCGCATCAACTCGGAGCCCTGGTGCTTAACGTGTTCTTTATGGTCTGCACAGGCCGAGGCGAGGAACTCACCGATATCACGCCAGCCCAGTATGAAGAAGTGCTTGGTTATCTGATTGACTGCCAAGACAATTACAAGGGGATGCTGGTCCGTGCCCGTTGTGCTCCACACTTTAAACGACTGGCCTACGAGAAAGATCCCAACTCGCCGATCACGAAGGCAACCGGGTATATGGGAGGCGGATGTCTGGCCGGGACCAATTATGCCCGAGTGACCCCGAATGGCGAACTCACGCCATGCCCGTACATGCCGTTATCAGCAGGAAATCTTCGGGAGCATAGCTTCGTTGATCTGTGGGAACACTCGAATATCTTCAACTCATTCCGATATCCCCAACTGAAGGGAAAATGCGGCGATTGTGAATACAGTGAGATCTGTGGTGGCTGCCGCGCCCGCCCCTATGTCGACCATGGCGACTGGCTCGATGAAGATGAGTGGTGCTTGTACGAACCCAAAGGCGGAGAAAAGATCAAGGTGGCGTTCAACGTCGTGGAGGAG
>WBZP01000613.1_pt1 | contig 47589 bp, 32 predicted proteins | sample 5204301 | NCBI WGS metagenome assembly WBZP01 (sample SAMN12412401, study PRJNA552823) | activated sludge metagenome | isolation source: activated sludge from nitrification reactor of wastewater treatment plant... | place: USA: Pennsylvania | collected 2017
GGCGCGATCGATCCTGCCGGAGCCCGGCCAGGTGGACTATATACTGCGAAAGGAATGATGATCGTTGGTGTCACCGGTGGAATCGGTAGCGGTAAGACAACCGTATGCAAGGTGTTTCGCGCACTGGGCATACCCGTCTATGACGCTGACCAGGCGGCCAAGGACCTCTACGACCGTGACCCGGAGTTGCTGCGTTCCGTCCGGGACGCGTTTGGAGATGCAATCCTCGATCCGGAAGGGAAGCTCGACCGCAAGAAGATGGCTGAGCTGGTATTCGGCGATCCGGAGAAATTGCAACTGCTCAATTCGCTTGTTCATCCCCGCGTGCGGGCTGATTTTCGAAAATGGGCAAAGCTTCAGACCCATGCGCCTTATGTAATCCGGGAAGCAGCCATCCTTTTTGAGAGCGGCACCCACAAAGATTGCGATAAGGTGATTACAGTTACGGCGCCTGTCGAACTCCGGATGCAACGAGTCAGACAGCGGGACCAACGTTCGGAGGAAGAGATCAGGCGCATGATGGAACGACAGTGGAGCGACGATGAGAAAGTCCGACGTTCCGACGCGGTATTGGTGAACGATGAAGGCGATCTGCTGGTGCCCCGCATCGTCGCCCTGCATCAGGAGTTCCTGCAACTTGCCCAACCCAACCTGTCCGGACAATGACGTCGACGATGAACAGGATCGGAGCATTGCTGGAGAAAAGAAGAGAAGGCTGGTATTGTTTACCCGGCGATTTCTTCCTTGACGCAACCCGGGCCGTACACCGGGCCGTTGTGTCGCATGCCCACAGCGACCATGCGGCTCCGCACAGCCGCGAGGTCTATTGTACCGCGCCAACGCGGGACCTGTTGCTGCAACGATTGCCGACGAACCGAAGCGAATTCAGTATCACCGCTTATGGCGAAACACGCAGTTTTGGTCCGGTCAGTGTGACCTTGTTTCCCGCCGGTCATATGCTGGGAAGCGCGCAGGTATTGATGGAATGGGAGGGAGAACGTTACCTGTATACCGGCGATTTCAAATTGCAACCTGATCCGACCTGCGAACCATTCGACCTGGTTCCCTGCGATCATCTCATCACCGAAACGACTTTCGCCCAGCCGGAGTACGATCATCCGCATCCCGAAGCAGCCCTGGCGCAATTGCCGCCACTGACCGATACGGCAGTCGTGGGTGCTTACAGTCTGGGCAAGGCCCAGCGCGTCACCCGCCTGATACACGATTATTTCCCCGAACGGAAAGTGTTCGTGCATCCCGAGATCGTTCGTTTCCATAAGGTTTATGAGTCGCATGGAATCGCCTTAGGGGAGTGGCTCCCGTATCAGCGGACGGAGTTCAGACGTGAGGCCGGAGCGGTATTGATCCTGCCACCGTCCATCTTCGGACGATTCGATCGTATGCCGGGTGTTCGCCGGTTGTTTGCAACCGGCTGGAAACGCGCCTACATGCGGTGCGACGGCGTATTGCCGGTCAGTGATCACGCTGACTGGAAGGACTTGCTGCGCTTGATCAACACCTGTGGCGCGCATACTATTCACACCCTGCACGGCGACGGTATCACCCTGCAACGCTACCTGGAAGGCAGCGGTAAGACCGTGCTCATCGCTGAACAACACAAACAACCTGCCTCCTGAAACATGATACCGGTCTTAAGCGCTGAACAAATGCGGGTTGCCGACAACTGGACGATCGAGCACGAACCCATCGCTTCGCTCGATCTCATGGAGCGGGCCGCCGCGGCCTGCACCGGCTGGATCAGCGCGCATTATGGACGCTCCACCAGATTCAGGATCCTTTGCGGGCCCGGTAACAACGGTGGTGACGGACTTGCCATCGCGCGGCAGCTCTATCAGTCCGGGTACGATGTGACCGTGGACCGGGTCGCGGAGAAGGACCGTTTCAGTACGGATCACGTGTCGAATTTCCATCGGCTTCAGCCCTTGCTCGGTCCTGATCTGCGCGAGGTCAGATCCGAATCCGACCTCATCGGGATCGATCCGGAAGTCGTGTTGATCGATGCCTTGTTCGGAAGCGGATTACAGCGACCCCTGAACGGATTGTTCCGAGACCTGGTGGAACGAGTCAACGCCTCCGCGGCGGAGGTCGTCTCCATCGATCTTCCTTCCGGTCTGCCGGCAGATGGACTCATGAGCGACGCTACAGTAGTTCGCGCGGATTCGACCTTGTGCTTCCAGACACCCAAGCGGACCTTCTTTTTTCCGGAGACCGGCGAGTATGCCGGACGCTGGATCCTGTTGGATATCGGTGTACGGACGGATCACTTTCCGCCCGGCAGTATACGGGAATACCTGTTTACCAGGAACGATCTGGTGACGCAGATTGGCCGGCGAAGGCGTTTTGCGCACAAAGGTGATTTCGGACACGGCTTGCTCGTCGCCGGTTCCGACGGAAAGTTTGGCGCCGCGATACTCGCATCGCGCGCAGCCTTGCGGACAGGCCTGGGATTACTGACGACGCATTTACCTGAGGCCGGCATTCTGTCCATGCAAACCGCGGTGCCCGAAGCGATGGTGAGTCGGGGAGGGTCAGCCGGCTTCCTGGAGCGCATCCCGGCGGACTTGAGCCGCTTTGACGCGATTGCGGTCGGTCCGGGACTTGGTACGGAAACGGCGAGCATGACCGCGTTCGATGGATTGCTCCGGTCCTGTAAGGTTCCCCTGGTCCTGGATGCGGACGGATTGAATATGCTGGCAAAGAACCAGAGCCTGCTGGATCATGTACCTGCCGGCTCTATCCTGACTCCGCATCCCGGAGAATTCGATCGGCTCTTCGGCAGTTGCCCGGATACCCCGCAACGCATTGAGCGTGCGAGAGCTTTTACCGCTCGCAGCGGATGTATCCTGATCCTGAAAGGCGGTTGTACGGCAGTGGTTCTTCCCTCGGGCGAAGTTCGCTACAACGCGAATGGAAATCCCGGTATGGCAAAAGGCGGTAGCGGGGATGCCTTAACCGGAATACTGCTGGCCCTGCTCTGTAACGGTATGCCGCCCAAAATCGCGGCCAGCGCTGGTGTGTTCCTGCATGCCGCCGCAGGTGATCTCGCGGCTGAGAAATATGGGGAACGAGGCTTGTTGCCCTCGGACCTCATCAAAGCGATTCCCGCGGTATTGCGTTCCCTCGAAAGCGGCGTATAGCCGGTTAGAAAGTAGGAAGCGTTCCTTTTCCTTCCCGGATCACGACCGGCTCGTTGCCGGTACAATCGATCACAGTCGAAGGTGTCAGTTCGGAATTTCCCCCGTCGATGACCAGGTCAACCTGATCTCCAAGGCGTTCTTCAATCGCGTGCGGATCGGTGGTGTATTCCACCAATTCGTCATCGTCGTGGACGGAAGTCACCATGACCGGATGGCCCAGTTCGCGGACCAATGCGCGTGCAATCGTATTGTCCGGTACCCGGATACCGATGGTCTTCTTGTTGGATTTGAAAATAGCGGGGACGTTGCTGTTGGCGTTCAGGATAAACGTGAACGGACCTGGCAATACGCTTTTCATCAGCCGGAATATTTCCGTGTTGAACGGACGCGTGAATTCTGAAATGTTACTGAGGTCCTGGCAAATGAAGGAGAAGTTCGCCTTGCCGGGTTTAACCTGTTTCATCCGGGCGATCCGTTCGATCGCCGGTGTGGCATGGATGTCACAGGCCAGGGCGTACACGGTGTCTGTGGGGATCACGATCACGCCACCTTTCCGAACGATCTCCACCGCCTGGGCAAGATGGCGGTCGTTGATGTTTCCGGGGTAGATCGTCAGCGGCATGCAGGAAATCGTACAGCGATCACTTCACACTTTCCGTCTGGAATTTCTTCGCGTCGGCGAGGAATTTCGCAAGGCCGATATCCGTCAGCGGGTGCTTGAGCAGGTCTAGGATCGCGTTGAGCGGACACGTCGCGACATCGGCTCCGGCTTCGGCACAGCGGACGATGTGGAGCGGATTCCGGATACTGGCGGCCAGTACCTGTGTCGGGTAATCGTACATACGATAGATGTGAACGATCTGGCTGATCAGTTCGACGCCGTCGTAGTTGATATCGTCCAAACGACCGAGAAAGGGAGACACATACGTTGCACCGGCTTTGGCGGCCAGCAGTGCCTGACCTGCTGAAAAGACCAGGGTGCAATTCGTCTTGATGCCTTTGTTGGAAAAGTAGCGGATGGCCTTGATGCCGTCCTTGATCATCGGGACCTTCACAACGATCTGCGGGTGCAGTTTGGCCAGGCGCTCGCCTTCGGAAATGATGCCGGCATAATCCGTGGCGATCACTTCGGCGCTCACATCACCGGTTACGATGTTGCAGATGTCGACATAGTGTTTCAGGATGTTCGCTTCGCCCGTGATGCCTTCCTTGGCCATGAGGGAAGGGTTCGTTGTCACGCCGTCGAGGACACCGAGGTCCTGGGCTTCACGGATCTGATCGAGATTGGCTGTGTCGATGAAGAATTTCATGCTTGGATGGATGGTGGACGGAGGAAATGTTAGTCGTTGGGGTTTCGCCCAAACCGGAAAAACAGTCGGACGAACGATCGCCCGAAGATACCCGCTGCTCCGGCTCGGCGGAGGGGTGTTGAAATAAAAATACGGGTAAGCTTTCTATATCGCACCGCTCAACCGCGTATCCTTGCTCCGTTCCCGGCCTGGGGAGGTTGGCAGGAGCTGGTCGTATAGGACTTACCCGCGCTGCAAAGGTACGAAATCGTTCTTGAATTCAACATCGGTCGTCGAAAACAGGCCCTCGGGCGCTTTGGCCGATTGGCGGAATTAGAGTAGGTTTGTAGGCCTATTTTCCTTAAAATCAATGGAAACTCCCCGTTCACAGACCAAGCTGGCAATGAATTATGGAGCCTTTTATGGCTTGTCGACCATCATTGTCATGCTCGTTTTTTATTTCACCGGTTCAAACATGCAATCGAAATGGCCGCAATGGATCGGCTATCTCTTGCTGATCACCTTCATGGTCTTGGGCATCAAGAGTTTTCGGGATGAGGAAGGCGGTGGATTCATTTCCTTCGGCCGCTCGCTGGGTACGGGCATCCTGATCTCCGTTTTCGGATCCATCATCACCGGTGCATTCACCGTGGTGCTCTTCACCTTCATCGCGCCGGACATGACCCAGCGGATCCTGGAAATGACGCAACAGAATCTCACCGAGCAGGGCATGAGCGAAGAACAGATCAACATGTCCATCGAATGGGCGAGGAAGTTCATGACACCCTTGTGGTTGTTCGTTTTCTCCGTCGTAGGTGGCGCATTCATGGGACTGCTGTTCGGGCTGTTCATCTCGATTTTCCTGCGACGCGAACAGAACAATCCCTTCCAATCCAACGCCTGATCCGTGGACATCAGTGTAGTCATTCCGCTCTTCAATGAAGAAGAGTCACTCCCCGAGTTGCACGATTGGATCGTTCGGGTCATGGACGCGAACAAGTTCAGTTATGAGATCCTGTTCGTCGACGACGGCAGCAAGGATCGCTCTTGGGAGGTGATCACCGGCCTTTCGAATCGAAACGCCCATGTGCGGGGGATTCGTTTCCGTAGGAATTACGGAAAGTCCGCCGCACTCAGTGAAGGCTTTGCCGCCACGCGCGGCGATGTGGTCATTACCATGGACGCGGACCTGCAGGACAGCCCCGATGAGATTCCGGACCTGTACCGCATGATCCGCGAAGAGGGGTTCGATCTGGTTTCAGGCTGGAAGAAAAAACGGTATGACCCGATCTCCAAGACGATCCCGAGCAAGTTCTTCAACTGGACGACCCGGAAAATGTCGGGCATCGACAACCTGCACGATTTCAATTGCGGTTTGAAGTCGTATCGTAAGGAGGTAGTGAAAAGCATTGAAGTGTACGGCGAGATGCATCGTTACATCCCCGTGATTGCACGATGGGCCGGATTCCGTAAGATCGGGGAGCGGGTGGTCGAGCACCGTTCCCGCAAATACGGCGTGACCAAGTTCGGCTGGGAACGTTTCATCAACGGGTTCCTTGACCTGTTGTCGATCACTTTCGTCAGCAAATTCGGAAAGCGACCCATGCACCTGTTCGGGTTCCTGGGTACGATCATGTTCCTGATCGGCTTTTTCTCCGCCGCCTATCTGGGCATCAGCAAATTGCTGGCCGTCTATCACAATGTCCCGGCCCGACTGATCACCGACCGGCCATCGTTCTATATCGCGCTCACGGCGATGATCATGGGAACCTTCCTGTTCATGGCGGGTTTTTTGGGCGAGCTCATTTCCCGCAATTCACCGGATCGCAACCGCTATCTCGTCGACCAGCGCATTCAACCCTGACCGATCCCTTGTTCCGACGAAGCTAGACTCGCCATGAACATCGTACTGATCGGTCCCGCATTTCCCCTTCGAGGTGGTATCGCCGATTTTAACGAAGCGCTTGCGAATGCGTTGATCGCAGCCGGTCATACGGTCCGGGTCCATTCGTTTTATTTGCAATATCCCAAGTTGTTGTTTCCCGGGAAGTCGCAGTACGCTACTGCCGGCACAACAGGGCCGGCACTCGATATTCGCCCCACCATCGGATCGGTCCATCCCTGGAGCTGGTTCAAAACAGCCCGGCAAGTGGCCGACTTCAAACCCGACCTGGTCATCGTCCGTTACTGGTTGCCGTTCATGGGCCCCGCTTTGGGGACCATCGCACGCAGGTTGCGCAAGCGCGGCATCCGTGTGATCGCCATTACCGATAATGTACTGCCGCACGAACAACGCCCTGGAGACGCAGCTTTGACCAGGTATTTCGTCCGATCCTGTGACGCGTTCGTTGCCATGTCGCAGTCGGTATTGGACGACCTCAGCCGGTTCACGGACAATCCCAACCGGGCCTTTCTTCCGCATCCGGTCTATAACATCTTCGGGAATGCGCTTACGAAATCCGACGCCCGTCAACGGCTGGGCATACCGGACGACCAACGCCTGGTGTTGTTCTTCGGCTTCGTTCGGAAATACAAAGGCCTTGACTACCTGCTGGAGGCCATGGGGGAAGCTGAACTCTCCCGCCTCCATGTCCATCTGCTGGTTGCCGGGGAGTTTTATGAGCCGGAAGCTCCTTATCTCGACATCGTAAAGAAGAACGGCGCGTTCAACCGATGCCGGTTCGACAAGGAGTTCATACCCAAGGAGCGGGTGCGGGAATATTTCTGCGCGGCCGATTTGGTGGTACAGCCGTATCGCCATGCTACCCAAAGCGGAATTACGCAAATCGCTTTCCACTTCGGCCGTCCCATGCTAGTTACCCGTGTGGGCGGACTGGCTGAAATCGTTGAAGACGGAAAAACAGGATATGTTACGGCTCCCGATGCTCCGTCCATTGCGGCCGCCATTCACGATTTTTATTCGAATGCACGCGAATCAGACATGTCGGAAGCCGTCGTTGCGGGACGAAGTCGTTTTGACTGGAGTACGTTTATTCATGGGTTGATGAAGTTGTATGAAAAGATCCGTTAGCAGCTATTGGTTAGTCGCAGCCTTTCTGTTGTGCCTACCTGCAACCGCGTTTGGTGTGCTGATCACCGGGAAGATCACCGATGAACACGCGCAGCCTTTGCCATTCGTCAGTGTTTACCTGGAAGGAACAAGCCAAGGGACCACCTCCAATATCGAAGGGGATTATAAACTCGAACTAGCTCCCGGTACCTATCGTCTGGTTTTCCGCATGATCGGTTACCGGCAACAGGTGGAGGAGATTCGCCTGGGGCAGGAGAGTGTGCGCAGGGATATCCGGCTATTACCGGAATCCTATAAGCTCAAGGAGGTCACGATCAATGCCGAAGCGGAAGATCCCGCTTATGCCATCATCCGCCAGGCGCAGGCAAAGCGATCTTATTACCAGGACGAGGTGAAGGCCTTTCGATGTGAGAGTTATGTGAAATCGACACAACGGCTAACGTCATATCCGAAAAGATTCTTGGGGCAGCCGGTGGATATCGGTCCCCTGGTGGATTCAGCCAGCGGGATCATGTACCTGAGCGAATCGGTATCGAAGATCGCCTACCGTCAGCCCGGTGGTGTGAAGGAGGAGATGTTGTCGAGCATCGTGAGCGGTGATCCGCGGGCCTACAGTTTCAACCGGGGAGCGGACCTGCAGCGCATCAATTTCTATTCGGCCCTGCTTGATTTCGGCGGTCTGGTCCCGCGTGGCATCGTGTCACCGATCGCCCCTTCGGCGATGCTCTTCTATCGCTTCAAGCTGGAAGGCACGTTCGTAGAGAACGGGCAACTGATTAATAAGATCAGTGTCATCCCACGCAGACCGAATGATCCCGTATTTACCGGAGACATTTTCATTGTGGAGAACAGTTGGCGCATTCATTCGGCCGACCTGTACATCACCAAGGCGCAGCAGATGGAGTTCGTGGATACTTTCCGCGTCAGGCAGAACTATCTTCCCGTCGGCCAAGACCTGTGGATGCCATTCAACAATACCATCAATTTCTCCTTTTCCTTTCTGGGCTTCGTGGGGCGCGGACAGATCCTCGGCATCTTTTCCAATTACCAGCTCCAGCCTGAGTTCGCTGAAAAGGAGTTCAACAATGAAGTCCTGAAAGTCAATGCTGATGCCAACAAGAAGGATTCGGTGTATTGGGCCGGAACGCGCCCGGTACCGCTGACGGATGATGAGCGGCACGATTATGTCAGGCGCGACAGCGTCCGGCAGGTGGTGGAATCAAAACCCTATCTCGATTCCATTGACCGGAAGAACAATAAATTCAGATTCAATTCTATTCTTACTTCGTATAACCATAACAACTCGTGGAAGCACCGTTCCTGGTCCATACATTCGCCGGTGGAGACGATTTCATTCAATACCGTGGAAGGGTGGAATGGAACACTGCGCGCGACGATCAGTAAGGAGAGAAGTCGAGACGACGCGCGGGAGTGGAAGCTGGAAGGGAATCTCCGCTACGGACTGTCCAATACTCATTGGAATCCGTCCATTCATTTCTACAATCTCTATAATACCAAATCGCAATCCAGTATACACGCGTATGGTGGAAGCGAAGTGATGCAATTCAATCGGAACAACCCGATCACACCGTTGACCAATGCGTTGTATTCGTTGTATGCCCGGAAGAACTACATGAAGATCTTCCAACAGCAATACCTGCGCCTGGAACATCGTTCCGAACTCACCAATGGATTTGCCGCCGGGGTTTTTCTGGAGTACGCGCATCGGGAACCCCTCCGGAATACCACCGATTACGCCTTTAAGGTCGCGGGAAAGGAGAGAACGTACACTTCCAACGATCCGCTGAATCCCGTTTCGGATGAAAACGCTTTTTCTGCGAACGACCTGCTGGAAGTGACCATTCGGACCCGATTCATTTTCGGACAAAAGTTCATAACGCGACCCGAAGGGAAGTACATACTCGGCTCCGACCTGCCGATGTTGCGTGCTCAATACCGGAAGGCGATTCCCCTGGACGACCTCAGCCCCGACTTCGATGAATGGCGTGCCAGCCTGGAAGACGACATGCGGTTCGGACTGCTGGGCCGTTTCGAGTATTTGGTTGCCGTTGGCGATTTCATCAACAGCAAGCGCCTGTACCTCATGGATGCCCGGCATTTCAATGGAAACAAAACCTGGTTTTCTCCTTTCCGGATCAGCGATTACATGAACCTGGAATATTATGCCTTCAGTACAACGGCCTTTTATATCGAGGGGCATGCGGAGCATCATTTCGGTGGTTTCCTGCTGAATAAGCTACCGTTGATCCGTAAATTGAAGCTCAACGAAGTTGCCAGTTTCCATTACCTGCACAATGATCTCGTTGATCAATATGTGGAACTTGGTCTGGGCGTGGAAAAGCTCAACCTGTTCCGATTCCAGGTCTACACCTCCATCGCGGAAGGGAAGCGTGGGAATTTTGGTGTCGTGTTTGGTATCCGGAAGCCCATCCGGTAACTTGGCCGTCCGCTGAAATTCCTTTTCTTTGCGCCGCAATAGCTTGTATATGTCAAAACCCATCCGCTATCTACGTAAGAGCAACAAGAACAAAAAGCGTGTAAAAACACTCGCAACCTTTCTGCGCGGTTTATCACGGAGAAAGCTGCGCGGGCTCGACGGCCTGGCTATTGCCCTGCATAAGGAGGCTTTCAAGAAGATCGACTGCCTGGATTGCGCGCATTGCTGCAAGGTCATGACGCCGACCTTCAAGCCTGCCGACATCAAGCGCATATCAAAGCACCTGGGTATGACCTATCAGGAATACCAGGATAAGTATCTCTACAAGGACGAGACTGGGGACTGGATGAACACCAAAACCCCTTGCCAGCACCTTCGTAAGGATAACAAGTGTGCCATCTATCCGGTCCGTCCGAAAGATTGCAGTGAATTTCCGCATACCCAGAACCGGGAGTTCAAGGCCTATATCGCCTCCACGCACATTCAGAATATCGAATACTGTCCGGCAACGCTTCATGTGGTGGAGCGTATGCACCAGCTCATCATCGATCAGGGAAAGAAGAATCTCTCCGCTGCCGACGTTAAAGTGAAGCAAGAGGTGCCGGTCGGCTATCCATACTGATCACCATCCCGACACGAACTTTATCACGCGGCGCTTGCCATGTTGGGACACTTCCAACAGGTAGGCGCCGCTGCTTTTCGGCGCCTCCAGCCTGACCAGTTGTATGCCGCGGGAAAGTCCCTGCATGGAAGACTGCTCGATCAGGCGGCCTTGCAGATCGAATATCCTGAACTGAAGTGTTCCTGTAGCGCCCAGTCCGAGTCGGAGCACGAGCTCGTCGCGTACGGGGTTACCCAACAGAGCGAGTTGGAAGTCCGGCTGCTGCAAGGCCTGATCAACGCCAACGGGTAAGGTCCCCAGGCTGACCCGGTACACACCGTTTCCGTGCGTGAAAGCGAGCAGGCTGTTATCGGCCGATGATTTTTTAAGGTCAAAGACCATGGCGCCGTCGGGTAATCCCTGGTTGAACGCATCCCAACTGTTTCCCGCATCGGTTGATACGAATACACCTAAATCCGATCCCGCATAGAGTGTATCCGGATGATCAATGTCCGGTTGGATGCAATGGAAGGGTACATCGGGTAAGGTCGTGCTGATGTCGGTCCAGTTGGCTCCTCCATCCGAGGAGCGGAAAAGGTGACCCGATCCGAATCCCGAGAAAGCAACATAGACAATGCGGCTATCGCGGGGATCGACGTCGATGTCGCGGGGATAACGGTTGGGGAGCCCGGCTGAAACATTCAGCAGGTTCGCTCCGCCGTCATCGCTCCGCCATACGCCCATCGGCAGCACGTCGGTGGGAGCGGTGGTGACGTACACTACATCCGGGTCGGTGGATGAAACAGCGATGGCAAGTGAGACCGCGTCAGCGTTGATCGGTCGGTTGCCGGGAGCATAGAAAGAAAAACCGGCATCGTCGGACCGGAATAACGTATCAGCCCCTGCATAGAGGACATCCGTATTCGAAGGAGCGATCACAAACGGTGCGACGAAGGCGGCCGTGTTGCCTCCATAGGCGCTGGCCGGTTTGGATAGGATCTGCTCGTTATACGAAAAGCCCTGGTCGTATGATTTGAATACGTTCAGGAACTGAAGTGAAGCGTATTGGATGAAGTCGTTGTCAGGATCGACCGCGTTGAAACTGCCGTCACCACCTACCACCGGTTGCCAATATCCACCGCCGAGCGACCGGATCGTATTGTTGTCCTGCAAGCCGCATTGCACCGCGGTAGGGTCTTGCAGGGATACTGATCCGATGTAGGCTTGTGTGGTCACATAACCGCTGTTACAATCTTCGAAGGTTTCGCCGAAGTCACCGCTGCGATACAAGCCGCCGTCGGTCAGGATATAGACTTTCTGTGGTTCAAGCGGATTGGAATGGATGCCGTGTAGATCCGGGTGGATGTCATAGGTGTTGTTGACCAACTGCGGGAAGTCGCCGGCGAGATCGGAACGATACAGCCAGACGCCGCCAAAGAGAATCGCATTCGTATCGGCCGCGTTAAAGCACAATCCGGTCGAATACCAGCCTTGGTAAGAAAGGATCTCTGTCAAGCCTGCAATGCTGTTCCATGTGTCGCCCTTATCATAGGACCGGAAGATGCCGACGGTTTCATACAGACTTCCGACCACCGCGATGAGGGATCGGTGATTCAGCGGGTTGATCTGCAGTTGGATCCTGCCGGATGTGGTATCGGGTGGAAGTCCGTTGTTGAGCCGAAACCAGGTGTCACCACCGTCGGTGCTGCGGTAGATGCCGTGTGACGGACTACCGGCGTTACCGACTGCTGCATAGACCGTGTTGGTATCGATCGGGTCCAATGCAAGGTCCATCACCATCAATTCGTTCAGGACCTGTTGCCAGGTGGTACCGGCATCCCGGGATCGGAAAACTCCTTCGGTCGTTGCGGCGTAAACCGTCGCGGGTTGCAGGGGGTTTATCCGTATTTCCCAGACGCCGCGTGTTTGTTGGTAGAGCCAATTGAGGGAATGCGTCCAGGTTGATCCGCCGTCAACGCTTTTCAGGATACCGATGCCATTGCTACCACGCGCAGGGCGATAAACGAAGCCGTGGGTCGTAGAGCCGTAGGAATAGGTCTCTCCGGTGCCGATATACATTTCCAGCCGGTTCTGTGGATTGATGGCGATCGTTGATACACCGCAGACCGGAAAGCCGGTCGGGATGTAGGTCCAGGCATTCTGCCCCCGCCCACCGGTTGTCGATTTCCAGAGGCCACCGGAGGCGGCACCCAACCATATCACGCCTGTATCGACCGGGTCGATGGCAAATCCGCTGGTCCTGCCGCCGATGTTGGTCGGTCCTTCCGAGATCCAATCAGCAACCTGGGCGCTGCGGTAATGCGTCCGGGCATAGTGCTCCTGATAGTACCGATAGGCCTTGGCGAAAGCATCGGGTGGTACGTCTGCGTTCGGATAGGCAGCGCTGTTGCCCAAAAATTGAAGTGCATGCCAGGCCATGCTGAACGATTCCTGTTCGTTCTTATACTCCGGATTAGTTCGATCAGAAGGGCTCAAAAAGAGCCAGAAGGCAAAGCCCAACAAGACAAGGGATACAATTTGGTAGAGCGGAGTACGCATTCGAGCAATAATGAGTTTTTCCAAAGATAAACAGCGGGTTGGGTAACTTGCGGGCATTCACTAACTTTCCGATTCATAACCGGAATATTACCTTCTAACATGAAGAAAATCCTGTTTTTTTGCAGCAGTATGCTGTTGATGTCGGGCGTGTTCGCCCAAGAGCCTTCCCAACGGGTCAAGGCAGGATTCGGTACGAAAGTTACCCAGGTGAAACCGGAATATCCGGGCGGGCCGGATAGCCTTACGTCATTTCTGACGAATAACCTCGCGTATCCCGCACAAGCGAAAGCCGAGCGAATCCAGGGCAGAGTCTATATCGCCTTCCTCATCGATCGAAACGGGAAACTGCAGAACGTCCGGCTGTTGAGCGGCGTTCATCCGCTGCTTGACGAAGAAGCCCTGCGTGTCGTGCGTAGTATGCCGGACTGGAAGCCCGGAACGGTGGCCGGGAAACCAACCGATGTACAATACATTCTTCCGATCGATTTCATTATCCCAAAGCCAGAGAACAAGGATTGAAGGGTGATCCCAAATAAAAAAGGTCTCGTTTGCCTGTGCAAACGAGACCTTTTTTATTTCCGCTTTTCTTACGGGCTTATCGTTCGATGATGATCTTTTTCACGATACGCTCGTTGCCGTTGGTGAGCTCTACGAAGTAAATTCCTTTCGAGAAGTCGGCTACGTCGATCGAGAATTTGTTGTCGCCCTGTTCAACAGCGAGGTTGAGCTGACGGGCTACTTTGCCGACCATATCCAAGACGCGTACACTCACCACTTCGTTGACACCGGAATTGAAGGTCAGGTTGACCTGGTCTTTTGCCGGGTTCGGGAACAGTACGAAATCATTGAAATTGGCTACGGGCTCCAATTGGTCTTCCGCGCTCTCGCCCAGGCGGAAGGCGGTGCTGCCGACATTCACGCGCAGATTATAGCATACCGTGGTGCTGTTGGCGCCGTTGTATCCGTAAACCTGGATGTAATAGGTGGCTGCGGTGGTGGTGTTGCGAATGATCTGTTCGCTGGTGGTGCTGCCGTTCTGCGAAATCGCCAATTGGGTACCCGAACTGTTGTAAAGACGGATATCGAAATCGGCCGGCAGGTTGGTCAGATTGATACGAATGTAAGTGTTCGGGCTCGTCGTGGTGAACTTGAAGTAATCCTTGTCTGTTGTCGAGCTGATCTGTCCGGTGATATCGGTATTGGTCGAAATCGTCTTGGCCGTACTGATGGAATTGTTGGATTCCCAAATGTCGGTGCAGCCGCTGCTTGCCAGCGTGGTGAAGGTGGCAATCGAAGAGTACGATCCGTTTACGCCACTGCAGACGGCTTGAACCTGATACTGGTAAGTCGTATTGGCGGTGAGTCCGGTGAGTGAACGGGAATTCGTGGTGCTGGTCACGGTGGTCCAGGTAGTGGTACCGTTTACACGGTATTGAACATTGTAGCTGGAAGCGCCGCTAACAGCACCCCAGCTAACGGTGGCGGAGGTGGTAGTAATAGCGGAGGAGGTCAGGCTGGCAGGCGTACCGCAAGTGGTAGCGGTTGCCGTTGTGAAGGTGCTGATGCTTGAATAGGTACCTGACGTACCGGAGCAAACCGCTTGAACCTGGTACTGATAGGTGGTATTTGCGGAAAGGCCGGTGAGTGAGCGGGAGTTCGTCGTGCTGGTTACAGTCGTCCAGGTAGTGGTGCCGTTCACACGATATTGAACATTGTAGCTAGAAGCGCCGCTTACTGCCGCCCAACTTACCGTCGCACTGGTAGTCGTAATGGAAGAAGAAGCAAGCCCGGAAGGCGTGCCGCAGCTACCGCCACCCGAAGGAGGGGTACAGCCGAGCGAAGTAAGCAGGCTCGCACGAGTCCCGCCCGTAGTAAACAAGGCATTCATGCGGGACGATTGGCCGGCGGTAAACATGTTCATGCAGGCGTCGTCCGTATAGTCCATGTAATTCATGAACATGATGCCGGGAGAGGTACTGGTGCAAGCGTCGGTCGAAGGATAGGTCGGGCAACCGTATTTCTCGCTGGCCTGGTTCGGCGTATCGCTGACCTGGTCAGAACCGGAACAGGCAGAACCGTCGTCACCCCAGATGTGGCGCAGGTTGAGCCAGTGGCCAACTTCGTGGGTAGCTGTACGACCCAGGTTGTAAGGAGAAGCAGTTCCGGGACTGGCTACGCTCCCTACGGATGAGTAAAGGAGTACCACACCGTCGGTTGACGCGGTACCTCCGGGGAATTGAGCATAACCAAGAACGCCACCGCTCAGGTTGCAAACCCAGATGTTCAGGTAACTGGAGGAACTCCAGGCATCCATGCCACCGTTTGCAGTGCGCTTCACGTTGTCATTGGTGGAAAAGGAGGTCACCGTTGTCTGGCGGCGCTCGATGCCGGTGGTCGCATTGCCGTTCGGGTCGCGCTGGGCCAGGCAGAACTGAATGCCCGTATTGGCCGCAACACCCTGGAAGGCTGCCGGCGTGCTGGATGCGTCCGCATTCAGGCGGGCGTAGTCCAGGTTAAGCTGGTTGAGCTGCGCGATACACTTCGCGTCCGTAATGTTTTGCGCGGTGGTATTATAAACGATGTGGAATACAACCGGGATCGTGATGATCGATTCCGATTGGTTGTTGTGAGCGTGGTTGCGAACATACTCGGCTGTCTGATTCTCGATTGCCTGCATGCGCGCGGCCATCCCCGGGTCAGACGCCAGTTGCTGATTCAGGAGGTCCATCGTGCCGCAGATACGATGGGGTGTGTTTTGGGCAACTACGCCCAAAGACATCATTGCACCCATAAGCAGGGCGAGTAGTGATTTCTTCATGCTCTTTAAGCTGATTTGGTTGTTTTGTAGGTCAATTTTAACGAATAATTGGGTTGGGAAAATGAAAATCCCCGCCTGTTTATCACAAATGCGGGGATTTTCGGTGATTTACCCGAAAAGGGCGGTAATCATTCGCTGGCAAACTTGTACCCGACCCCGCGTACGGAAAAGAAGAATTTCGGGTCTTTAGGGTCCTTTTCGAAGTATTTCCGGAATGCAAGGATAAAATTGTCCACGGTACGGGTAGAGGGATAGATATCATATCCCCAGACCGTTTCCAGGATCTGCTCCCGGGAAACGACTTCGTTTCTGCGTTCGATGAGCAGCTTCAGCAGCGCGATCTCTTTCTTGGTAAGACGGGTTTTCGTGCCGTCTTTCGTGATGATGTCATAGGTCTTGAAATTCACCTCATTTCCGCCAAACCGGAAGACTTCGGTCATTTCCTTTTTCTCCTCCTGCGTCAGGCTCCGTTTGACCAATACCTGAACCCGCAGGAGGAATTCTTCGAGGTTAAAAGGCTTGGTCATATAATCGTCGGCCCCGCGTTTCAGGCCCGTGATTTTGTCTTCCGCAGCATTTTTTGCAGAAAGAAACAGAATGGGAACGGTTGAATTGGTGAGGCGAATGGATTCGCAGACGGCATACCCGTCGAGTTCCGGGAGCATGACGTCGAGAATGACCAGGTTGAATCGCTCCTGCCGGAAGACCCTTACGGCTTCGGTGCCGTTCGTGGCGGCAACGACCTTATAACCTTCCAACTCGAGGTTCAGTTTGATAGCCTCGAGGAGGTGCTCCTCGTCTTCGACTAACAGGATTCGGATCGGTTGCATGGGTCGTGTAAAGGTAGAAAACGACCGTGAATGGGTGCTGAGGGGCTGGGCGTTTAACATATCCGAAACTAAAGGCTTTTGCCGCGGTTAGTGTCAGGGAAGATTCATTTTCCCGCATCCGGACTGACGGCGGTCAGTCGGCGATGCGGAGCCGGAAGCTTACCTTTGCACCACTATGTCCAGTTCCATTGCCGCTTACCTCGAACAGTATCCCGTTGCAGCTCCGCTCAAATCCATTGCGGAAAAAGTGTTGCGCGGTGAAAGGATTTCCAACGCAGAAGGTCTTCACTTGTACGAGTCCGGGGAACTGGGTTTTGTCGGCGCCCTGGCCAATCATGTTCGGGAACGGAAGAACGGTAACACGACTTTTTTCAACCGCAACTTTCATATCGAACCGACCAACATCTGCGTGTTCTCTTGCAATTTCTGTTCTTATTCCCGTCTGCTCAAACACAAGGAAGAAGGCTGGGAGCTGAGCATTGATCAAATGATGGATATCGTGCGGGGATACGACGGACAGCCGGTAACGGAAGTGCACATCGTCGGGGGTGTTCACCCTCGCATGGATCTCGATTTCTTTTGTGCATTGCTCTCCCGCATACGCGCACATCGGCCCGACCTTCACATCAAAGGATTTACTGCCGTTGAGTTGGACTACATGTTCCGGAAAGCGAAGGTCAGTGTGGAAGAAGGCTTGAAGCAAATGCAGGCTGCCGGATTGCAGTCGCTCCCGGGAGGCGGCGCCGAGATTTTCGATGAAGCCGTTCGGGCAGAAATTTGTGGTGACAAATGTTCATCCGACGAGTGGTTGTCGATTCATCGTACAGCGCATCGGCTGGGTATGCATAGCAATGCGACGATGTTGTATGGTCACATCGAATCCTTCGCTAACCGGATCGATCACATGGACCGCTTGCGTCGCCTGCAGGATGAAACCGGAGGATTCAACACCTTCATTCCGTTGAAATTCCGGAATAAGGACAACGATATGGCGCATGTCCCTGAGGTGAACGTAACGGAGGATCTCCGCAACTATGCCATCGCCCGCATTTTCCTTGATAATTTCAATCATGTGAAGGCCTACTGGCCGATGATCGGTCGCCAGACGGCTCAATTGTCGCAATCCTTCGGTGTCGACGATCTGGACGGAACAATCGACGATACCACGAAGATCTACTCCATGGCTGGTGCGGAAGAACAATCGCCCGCGTTGACGACCGAACAACTGGTCCAGCTGATCCGACAAAGTGGCCGGACACCGGTTGAACGGGACACGCTCTACAAGGTGGTGAAGTCGTTCGGAGAAGCGTCCGTCATCGCCTAAGGTTCGGCAACGGGGCGCTTAGGATTCTTTTTCAGCGGCGTACTTTCTCCACTTGTCCAGCAATCGGACAAAGTCTTCTGGAAGCGGACTCTCAAAAAATACCCGTTGACCGGTTCTCGGGTGTAGAAAGCCCAGCGTAGCCGCGTGCAAAGCGTGCCGTGGCAGCAGGTCGAAGCAGTTCATGACGAATTGCTTGTACTTGGAAAAACTCGTGCCCTTTAGAATCTTATCGCCCCCGTAACTCTCGTCGTTGAATAGCGGGTGCCCGATGTACTTCATATGGGCGCGGATCTGATGCGTCCGACCGGTCTCCAGTTTGCATTCCACGAGTGTGACGTAGCCGAAACGTTCCACCACCGAATAGTGGGTGACGGCATGTTTGCCGTGGCTACCGTCGGGAAAAACGTCCATGACCTTCCGGTCCTTCAGGCTGCGTCCGATGTTGCCGGTGATGGTTCCGGTGGGTTCTTTGGGTTCACCCCAGACCAATGCCAGGTATTTGCGATCGATCGTTCGTTCAAAGAATTCTTTCGCCAGGGTGACGAGCGCCCGTTCGGAACGTGCGATGACCATCAGACCCGATGTATTCTTGTCGATGCGATGTACCAGTCCGGGCCGATGCAATTGATCGGGGAAATGGGGGAGATGCTCGAAATAATAGACCAGCGCGTTCATCAACGTTCCGGTCCAGTTGCCGACTCCCGGATGGACCACCATACCCGCTGCCTTATCGAGGATGATCACGTCTTCGTCTTCGAACACGATGTTGAGCGGAATATTTTCGGGAACCAGTTCAAATTCCCTGACCGGCTCCGGTAAGACTACCTGGACCTGGTCCAGCGGTTTTACCTTATAACTCGGCTTGGTTTCCTTTCCATTAACCAGGATGCACCCGGCATCGCAGGCTTGCTGGATCTTGTTCCGCGATGCACCGGTAAGCCGGTTCATCAGGTATTTGTCAACGCGCAAGGGTGCCTGACCCTTGTCGACGACGAATCGATGGTGCTCGTAGAGTTCGTCGTGATCGGCGGCTTCGAGGTCGATCGGTTCCATGTGATGCCCCAAGGGGACTTACCGGCTAACGACGATTTTGAAACAGCTTGACACGCCTTTATCGTCCGTTACCCGCAAAAGAAAATAGCCGGCCGGAAGATCTTGCCAGAAAAGTCCCGTCTGTGCGGATTGCTCGGTGCGAAGTACTCGTCCAGTACTCTCCATGAGTTCGTAGCGCCAATTGCCGATGGCGGTGGAGGGTCGCTCCATACGCACGGAGCCGGTGGACGGATTCGGAAAAACACGTACGATCGGTCCGCGATCGAGCTCCTCAATACCGATTACTTGCCCGCGTGTGATGGTGTCGCCGAATAACGGTCGCATCAACCAGGCGCCTTCGATGGCGGATTGAAACCAGGCGCCATCGGCATGATAGAATTTTTTGTCACCGGGATCGGTGTTTCGGTCAAGGCCGATGCCGAAGAGTGTTTGCGGATTATTCTGGATAAACCCGATCCATGCCGGTCCGGGTTGTACCACCAACAGGGTGTCGAAGAGGTAGGTCACAAATCCGTTGGTATAGTTGTTGGTGTCGGGCCGTTGGTTGATCATCTTGTAAACAAGGCGATGGGTATTGCCCGCCACACTGAGCTGGTCCCAATACGCGATCTGGATCAATTGCGTAGCGATGTTCACCCCGGTAGGATTGAAGTGGATCTGGATGCCGCGAAGGGTGTCCGCTTTCTTTACATCGAACTGGTAGGCCATCCACACATCCGCGTTTCCGGTGACCCCGTATCCCAATTCGGCGGAGCCATCGTCGTATGCATAGTAGTTGCGAAAGCGTTGCTGGTAATAGTTGGTGTCGTTATACGGATTCGACAATTGAGGCTGACCGAACCAGGTTTTGAGCAGGAAGTCGGCGGAATCGCCCGGTTGTGCCGGGAAACTGAAACCGTTCAGGGAAGTGGTGAAGTCCGTGTAGGTATTCGACGTGGAGCTGAGTGAACTTTGCGGGGAGAGAAAAAGCGTGTTGCCGAGCGCGTCGCTGATGCTGCTTTGGTAAGTGAAGGAGACGGGGCCGTAGTTCAGGTTGTGTACGGTATCGCTGATGGAGGCGCGCATGGCTGCGGTGCCAGGAGAAATTTCCTTGTAATGTGAGTAAGGCAACGCGCTGAATTCGGAGAGCAGAGACGTCTGCGGACGAATGAAGGCATTGTCCCGGATGGAATCGTTCGGTTGTGTGTTCTTGTTCAGGATCACATAATCCAGATGCCAGTGGTCCCGGTTTCCGTTGACGGTTGCATAATTGAAAAAGCGAAACTGGAATCCGGAATACAGGTATTGTGCACCGCGTACCTGTACACTGACACGTTGAAATACGGTATCGCTTCTGCCGGCCACGGCCCATTGGTTGTTCCAGGCGCCGGCATTGTCGAGAAACTGCAACACGAGTGAATCTCCGGATTCGGGACGGTCGCCCAATCCCTGCGGCTGATAATAGAAACTCAGCCAGACCGCCGATGTGTCGGGACCAAGTGTTCCAAGTTCGACAGGTTGGGAGGTGAGGTAATCGGATTTCTGGCTCGCAGCTGCATTGATGTTGTAAGGGTTGCCCCAGCGGTTCAGACCGTCGAAGGTAGCGACCCCGATCGTAGGCGGGTTCTCGCCATAGTAAGGATTCACATATACGTTACTATCCTGCCAAAGGCCTTCATACGGGTAAAAGCCCTGACGGGAAAAATCATCAGAAAACGGAAGTTGAACCAGGGAACTGGCGCTCCGTCGTTCCGATTGATTTACACGTTTTGAGGAAGCGGCCTGCTGCAATTCAGAATTCCCGAAAAGTGGAAACACGACTTCCTGAGCGAAGGAACTGGAAAATGTCAGAAACAAACAAAGCAGGGCCAGGGGTAACCGCAGTCGCCGGTGCATCATGGGATAAAGGTAGGATTTATGGCTGAATGACGGGTTTAGCGCAAGTATAAGTCTACTGCTTCACCCAATCGCAAGGTCGTGCTGCCGTCGGCTTCCGGGATCTGGCGATAGACTTTCGCGTTATTGGTGTCGCGGGTACCCGGGTCGATGTGCAGTGTCCCGACATTCAGGGAAGAACCTTTGAGCGCAAACAAGGCTTCGCCGCGTGTCAGTCCAACCAGGTCGGGTACCAGCACTTCGGCATTTCCGACGCCATCGCCCAGTACGAGGTCAATGACCGATCCTTTGTCGATCTCGGTGCCGGGTTTGATCGTGCGACCTTTGTAATGCTGTTCGAGGACGGCGTTTTTTGCGAGATCGGGTTGATAGGAAGTCTTGCCGACCTTCAGCCCAAACGACTGGAGGATCGCTTCCGCCTGACGGAATGAAACGTCGACCAGGTTGGGCATTTTCACTTTGGGGGGGCGACTGGCATTGACGGTCAGGTAGATCGTGCGACCTTCCTTGACCTTCGAATCTGCCGCAGGATCCTGTTCCAATACTTCTCCCGGTTTCTTCCCCAGGACGAACATGGAATCGACGACTTTATATTCGAGGTTCTTCTCGTTGAGGAACTTTTCTGTTTTTTTGATCGACATTCCTTTCACATCCGGAACCGAAATACTCTCTCCGTGATGCGTATAGGAGCTGAGCCAACTGTACGTGCCGCCAAGGACCAGCGCGGAAACAAGTACAGCGGCGATCAGGTTGTAAAGCAGAAGTCTGCCGGTAGATTTTTTTGCCACAGCGAATGAGTTGTCAGATTCCGACCGATGCGTGTTTCCTCCGGATGCCGTACGTAAGGATCCGGTCGATGAATTCATACGGTTTGTATCCGGCTAAAGCGGTTTGGTGGAAGATGCAGGTTGCCGGCGTCATGCCCGGCAGGCTGTTGACCTCGATGAAAATCACCTCTACTTTCCCATTCGGGAAAACGCGAACGAACGCATCGATCCGCGCATATCCTTCCACATTGAGGAGTTCCGCGGCTTTTTGCAATTCCCGCTTCACGATCTCTGAAATCCTGTTCCGTTCCTTCGGATCCCTTGCATAGCGCGCCGGGGTGATATTCTGACCTTCACCTGCCAGGAACTTCTCTTCCAGGGAAAGTACGTCGCCTTCCGACAGTGCCTCGGATGCCTCGAAGACTTCGTACACCCGTTTCCCGCGATCATCGAGACTGGTCATGAGGCCGCCGGTGATTTCCAGAAAATGCGCGGCATCTTTCCGTGTTACCAACTCCTCGAGCAGGAATTGCCGTTTTCTTGGGAATTCCTCCTTTGCTTTCAACTGCAAGACCGATGCCGGCCCTGCCAGCAGGTCTTCCTCGACCCGGAAGATCATTTCCGAGAATGCCCGTAACTCCTCTTCGTTCCGGATCTTCTTCACCGCACTGCTGCATCCGTCGTCAACGGGTTTTGCGATGAATGGAAAGGGGAAGCGTTGGATGATGGAACGATAAAACGCTTCCGGATCACGTTTCCATTCATCCCGGTCGGCCAGCGCGTGACGCGCAACCGAAAATCCGTGGCGGAGTAGCAGTTCGTTCGTTTCGTATTTGTTGATGGTGATGCGCGAAGAATCGGTCCCCGATCCATTGTAGGGCAAGCCAACCGCTTCCAGCCGTTTCTGGATCTCGCCGTCTTCGCCCGGGCGGCCGTGGAGCGCGATGAAGACTACATCGGCGATCTCGGCCAGGTCGTGGTAGGAGATTTTTCTCGGATGAAGGACGTTTCGTTGATCGGTATACTCGCTGGTGATCCCTTCGCATTCCTGCATGATCTCCCGGATGACGGGGTGCACCTTGTGGTGCTGGACAAGGTGCCGGATATCGTCGGCGTTATCCTTGAGCATCAGGTTCACCGGAATCTGCCAAAGTTCATGTTCCTGTTCGTCGCCGGTGAGGAAAACCGGGAAGGGTTCGTAATGGTCAGAACTGGACAGTTTCTCGTACACGTTCCTGCCACTTTCAACGGAGATATGTCGTTCAGAAGAATAGCCGCCCATGATCACGGCTACCCGGGTTTTAGCATTCTCCAATTGGCGTAAACCCGCCAGTCCGGCGTCCATGCGTTTAAGCAAGGCCGGTGTCCGAACGATTTCCTTCAGATCATGATTGCGTTCCCAGAGGGAAGTCCGGATGATGTATGTCAAGAACTGTGAGGGATTCAGTCCGATCTCGGCTGCCTGATGAAAGAAGAATGATGAGGGCATCATACCCGAGGTGGTATTCGGGTCGTTCAGGAAGACGCGGCCGTCCTGCGTCATGAACCCGTCGATGCGGGCGTAGACGCCGAAATGCAGTTGGAGAAAGAGGCGTTCACATTCTTTCCGGATCTGGCGGATCTGATCATCGGGAAGTTCGATGGGTGTGATCTTTCTCGATAAACCCGGCAGGTACTTGGAGCGATAGTCGAATAACTCGCGGCCTTTGCGAATTTCGGTGGGTGGCAAGGCTACCGGTGTACCGTTTGCATTCCGGATGACGATGCAGGAGAACTCCTTTCCATCGATGAACTGCTCTACGAGCACTTCGGTGTCGGCATCCAGGCCTTCGAGGAGTACCGACTCGGTTCCACTCGCGAAGCGGTTATCCAGGAATCGCAGCAGATCTTCCGGGTGATAGAGTATGTTGCATTCAGTACCCGCGGTACAACGGACGGGCATACCGATCCCTTCGCGGATGTCACAGAGTGAACGGAGTTCAGCAAGCTTGTGGTCGTGGTCCAGCCCTTTCCATTCTTCCTGACTGATCCGCTGTCGGAAGAAAGCGAGATCGATCGCTTCCGCGAGTCGGGTCGGATCTTCGGCGGAAAGGATCGTGACACCGATGGATGAACCCTGATTGGCCGGCTTTACGACGCAGGGATATCCGATCTCGTCGCGGATCTTCGTGATAATACCAACGGCGGTCATGGGTTCCGCCCACTCCGAACGACGAATGGAGAAATTGGCGGGTCCGGGGAAGCCGGCCTCGTGCATCAGGCTTTTCTGGATCGCCTTGTTGATGCCGATGGCGGAAGAGAGGATGCCGGAGCCTGAATAAGGAATGCCGTAGAATTCCAGGAGACCCTGGATCCGACCGTCTTCTCCGAACGGACCGTGCAGGCAGAGGAAGGCGAAATCAATCAGCTCATTCAGTTGGTCGGGAAGGACTTTCTTGCCGATTTCCCTGATGAGGCGGTCCTGTAGTTCCCGGTCCGGTTTGCCCAGGCTTTCGGCATAGACCTGGAATTCGTTCGGGCTATCGGGTAATTGATCGACCGGCGGATAAAAATCCCGAATGCTTCCTTTGTAGATGAAGTGCCAATCGAGCAGCACGAAATTGTTGAAGCTGTCGACAAAAATGGGTACTGCTTCGAATAGTGATTTGTTCAGATTGTCGTATACGGTTCTCCCGCCGGCGAACGATACTTCGCGTTCGCGGCTGTTGCCACCGAAAAATATACCGATGCGGATCTTCATGGTTGGAATGACGTCCCGGGAGGGAATCGTCCATTCGCAAAGTTAACGAAAACGCCCCCCGTCGGATTGCTCCCGGGAGGCGTTTTCCCCTTGTTTTTGTTCAAAAGTGTCACCAGCTCATGCCGAGATTCTCCATCAGGAAGGTGAAGATATCGCTCTGTTCTTCGATTTGCTTGGCAACGGGTTTGGAGGACCCCAGGGCTGTGGTGGAGGCATGTCCGGAGTTGACGTCGACGCGGATCATCATGGGCTGGTCTCCCTTGTATTTTGCCTGCAATGTGGCAGTGAACTTGAAGGAGTGAGCCGGCACCACACGGTCATCATGGTCACCGGTGGTGACCAGGGTGGCCGGGTAATCGACGCCTTCCCGGATGTTATGCAGGGGGGAATAATTCAACAGGTAATGGAATTGCGTGGAATCTTCGCTGGAACCATAGTCGCCTTTCCAGGCCCAGCCGATCGTAAACTTGTGATAGCGCAACATGTCGAGCACACCGACCGTCGGCAAAGCGACGCCAAATAGATCGGGGCGTTGCAGCATACAGGCACCGACCAGCAGTCCTCCATTGGATCGCCCGCCTATGCCGATCTTCCTGGGGGCCGTGTATTTTTCCTTCACTAGGTATTCACCGGCCGCGATGAAGTCATCGAAGACGTTTTGCTTCTTCAATTTGGTGCCGGCTTCATGCCAGGCTTCTCCGTACTCGCCACCACCGCGAATACAGGGTTGAGCGAAGATGCCGCCTTTTTCCAGGAAGACCAGTCGCTCGATCTTGAACTCCGGGGACTTCGAAACATTGAAACCGCCGTAGCCGAAGAGCAGGACAGGGTTGTTTCCATCGAGTACGAGGCCTTTCTTGTGGACGATGAACATCGGGATTTTTGTGCCGTCCTTACTGGTATAAAATACCTGTTTGGTTTCGTAATCGCCGGCGTTAAAGGCGAGTTGAGGTTGAAAGAAGACCGATTGTTTCCGCTCCTTCAGATCATAACGATAGATCGTGGAAGGCATGGTGAAAGAGGAGAGGGAGTAAAATAAATTGGCGTCTTTCCTGCTGGCGGAAAGCTGATCCACCGTTCCGATGGTAGGCAGCGGAATGTCGTAGAGGAATTTACCAGCTTTGGAATATACCTTCAGGACGCTGTAAGCATCGTGCATATAGCGAACGATGATCTGGTTGTTGCCGACCGTGGCTTCCTGCAATACGTCTTCCTGTTCAGGAATCAGTTCTTTCCACTGAATAGCGGGGTCATCAGCATTGATCCAGACTAACCGATAGCGAGATGCATTCTTATTGGTCCTGACCAGCAACCACGAGCTGTCATTATCGATTACCTCGTAATCATTTTGGAAATCCCGTACGAGTTTTACAATGCCTTTTTTAGGATTTTGGAGGTCACGGACAATGAGGCTGTTTCCACTTGTACCTTCCGATCCGTAAATGATCAGATACCGAGAATCATCCGTAACCGACGCGTTGAAATTTCTAAGCGGGAATGGACGTTCCTGATAGATCAATTTGTCCTTCGATTGCGGAGTGCCCACGAAGTGGTAATAGATCTGATGTCCTGCATTTTTACCTTTCAGTTTGTCACTTTCGGAAGGTTCGGGATAACGGGAATAATAAAACCCTTTGTCGCGCCAGGAGATGGAGGAGAATTTGACCCAGCGGATGGTATCCTTCATTTGCGTTCCGGTGAAGACGCTCTTGACGTAGATTTCGTTCCAGTCGCTTCCTGCACGGGCAATGGAATAGGCCAGGAGACTGCCATCCTTGGATGGCACAGCGGCATTGACATTGATCGTGCCATCTGAAGACATGGTGTTCGGATCCAGGAACGGGATGCCCGGTTTGTCGAATGCCGGCAGACGTTTGAGGACAAACTGATTCTGCAATCCGTCATTGGTATAAACGAAGTACTGTTTGCCACCCTTGAAAGGAACGGAAGACTTCGCGAAATTCCACAGGCTGGTCATTCGTTTTCGGACTTCCTCGCGAAACGGAATGGACGACAGGTAGGCTTCCGTCACCTTGTTTTCTTCCGTTACCCAGGCTGCAGTTTCTTCCGAACGGTCATCTTCCAGCCAGCGATACGGATCATCGATGGTGGTTCCGAAGTAGGTGTCTTTTTGGTCGACTTTCCTGGCCGCAGGGTAGTGAAAGGGCTGGGCGTTCAGGGTTTGCGGGAGAATGGTCAACAAGAAGTAGACGGCCGCAATACGGATAACGGGATGCTTCATAGGTGGTTTAGGTCTTGCGAATTTACGGTTCTTTCCGCCGCTCGGGAAACCCTAACACTCTTTAACGGAAATGGACGATCCGGCTGATCGTGAAGAAGAATAGCGCCGGTTGCCGCACCCTTACCCGTCATTCCGGAGGCAAATCGCATCTTTTCGCCGTTTCACCCGTAATGATGCGACGTTCACCCGGAATCATTCGCCCCATGCCAACTAAAATTGAATCAGCTGCCAGCCAGGTATATTTTGCCATCAGTAAGGACAATCAACTGATGGGATCACACGACTTCTATTCGAACAACTTCGTTCCAAAGACCGAACAGCAGTTGTCGCTCTTCGAGGACTTCAAGCGCCTGCGCATGTTGTTTGGAACGCCTCACCGGTTCGCCTATCTCCGCTCGCTGGCTCGGACGCGAATGCATGTGCGAACGGTCTATCCTCCGGGCTGGAAGCCCTGAGTCAGACAACGCTGCCCGGGAAAAAGGAAGAACCCCCAATTCCCGAAGGAACCAGGGGTCTTCCCAAACACACCATGAAAAAAACGCACTTGGAAGTCCTATGCCGGCAGCAGATTAGTAGATGATACTGACGTGTCCAACCCATTCAGAGTATTTTCCGTCAATGCCCCAGCCTTTGATTTTATAGACATATGTTTCGGTCTGGCATTTACGTCCTTCGTAGTAGCCGTCCCAGAAGCCGTCGATACCGTCCCAACTGGTCAGCAATTTGCCCCAGCGGTCGAATACCCAGACCTGGATGTTTTCCATGTTGGTGAAGACCGGCTTGAATACTTCGTTGATGCCGTCACCGTTCGGTGTAAAGCAATTCGGAGCAAACAAGGTGGATACCGGACGTACTTCAATTGATTTCAGGATCGTATCCCGGCAACCGTAGGTGTTCACGGTGATCAACAAGGCGGTATAGCTACCCGTATCCCGGTAAGTATGCACCGGGTTGATGTCGGTGGTGTTCACCGTGCCGTCCCCAAACTGCCATTGGAAGGCGGAGTATCCCTGCGATTGGTTCACGAACTGAACCGTCGGAGCGATATCTTCCAGTACTGAAGCATTCATACTGAAATCTGCCAGCGGTTGCGGATACACGCGGATAAGTCCCGGGACCATACGGCTGGCCTGACAGCCATGGTCGGTGACAACGGTCAAGGTGATGTCATACGAACCGCTTCCCGTATACAAGTGGGTCGGATTCCGGTCGGTAGAGACTGCGCCGTCGCCGAAATTCCAGAGCCAGCCGGTGATGGAACCGGTCGTGATGGCAGACTGATCGAACAACATAGCGTTGAGCGGCGCACAACCCTGGTAGCCGGAGTTGAGTTGGACGGTCGGATTCGGGTGAACCCGCACCGTACCGGTCGAACTTGCCATACAGCCGTTGTTGGAAACCGCAGTCAATACCACCGGATAAGTACCTGCCGCCTGATACGTATGACTGGCCTGAGGGGTAACGGCAGTTTGTCCGTCACCAAAACTCCAAACGTACTGGCTGACCGATCCGGCCGTTATGGTCGTCGTATTGGCAAAGAGGGTGGTGGATGATTCACAGACATCATTGCCCGTGAACGATACACTCGGATTCGGATATACGTTCACACGCAGGAGGTCGGTTCCGACACATCCATGATCGGAAGTGACGGTGAGTGTGACGTCATAGTTACCCGGAGTCAGGTAGGTGAAGTTTACGCTATCCGCGTTCAGGATAACGCCATTGCCGAGGTTCCAACTGTAGCTGACATTGCCACCGGTCTGACTGTTACCTGCATCCGCGAATTGGATCGGGTTGCCCACACAGACGTTGGAGGCCATGATGTCGGGCTGCGGTTTGCGGTAAATCTCCAGGCTATCGAGGTAGTCGCCGTCGCAACCGAATGTCGATACGGTGGTCAGCGTTACGGTATACTGTCCGGGGTTGGTATAGGTGTGGCTCGGATTGCGCTGACTGGAGGTGGTGCCGTCGCCGAAGTTCCAGTTCCAGGAAGCAATGGTGCCGTCTTGCGCAGTCGTCTGATCCGTGAATTGGGTTGTTACTCCGAAGCAATTATCCTGCGTGGAGAAACGTGCTTCCGGACCTACGTAAACCGCCATCAGGTCGGAAATGGTCGAACTGCAACCGTGCTGCGATGTGACGGTGAGTGCTACCTGGTAACCACCCGGAGCCGCGAAAGTATGGGAAGGATTCGCCAGGTTGCTCGTGGTGCCATCACTGAACGTCCAGCTCGAATTGACGGACCCACCACCCGGGAGATAGGAAAGATTGGTCAATTGGTTAGCACCGCCGAAGCAGACATTCGTGGATGTGAAGGCCGCGACAGGGTTCGGGAAGATGTTTACGTTCGACGCGAAAACATCCGTGCAACCGTTGTTGGTGGTGACCGTCAACTGTACCGGATACGTACCGGCGCCACCATAGATGTGGACCGGTGTTCCGAGGGTGGAAGAGGAGTTGTCGCCAAAGGTCCAGTTCCAGTTCAGGATGCTGCCGCTGCTGACCGAGGACTGGTCAAGGAAGTCGGTCTCCGCGCCCTGACAAACGTCGGCGGCTGAGAATTGCGCGATCGGTAACGGGAAGATGGTTACACTCTGATGCGCAGTGTCGCGACATCCGCGGTCCGAAGTAGCCACCAGCGTAACGGTATAAGTGCCGTCAGCATTATAAGCGTGGTTCGGTTGCTGACTGCTGGATACGGCGTTGTCGCCAAACATCCAGTACCAGGACGCGATGGAGCCGCTGCTAACGGTCGTTGTGTTCGTGATCGGAGTGCCCGATTGAGCACAGGCTGGCGGTAATGAGAATTGTGCTTCCGGTATCGGGTACATCGTGAGCGTGCGGTTCACGGTGTCCGTACATCCGTATTGGGTTGTGACGACCAACTGAGCAGTGAAGTTACCGTCGCCGGCATAGGCGTGGATCGGAGATGCGAGCGTGCTTGTGCTACCGTCGCCGAGGTTCCAGGCATAGCCCGTGATCGAACCGTCGCTGCTGGTCGAATTGTTGACGAAGGGAACGGTCGATTGTGCGCAGGCGTTTTGCGTCGAGAAGGCGGCCTGTGGGAGTTCGTGTACCAGTGCCGTGGAGGTTACCGTATCGCGGCAACCGAAATTCGAGGTAACCACGAGCGTAGCGACGTAGGTTCCGGCATTGCTGTAACTGTGGCCGGGGGCAGCAACCGTCGAAGTCTGGTTGTCGCCGAACGACCAGGTCCAACCGGTGATCGTTCCACTGTTCACGGTCGATTGATCGGCGAATTGAGTCTGGTTGCCACGGCATACCGGCGTCGTGCTGAAGGCAGCTTGCGGATTCGGATGAATGGTAACGGGACCTGATACAGATGCACTGCAACCGGTTGCACTGGTAACCGTCAGGGATACCGTATAACTACCGGGGTTCGTGTACGTATTGGTCGGCTGCTGCTGGGTTGATCCGGTACCGTTTCCAAACGTCCAGGCGTAGCTGGCAATGCTGCCTGAGCTGATGGTCGACTGGTTGGTGAAATTAATGCTGGCGCCCGCACAAACCGCCGGAGCCGCGAACTGAGCAACCGGAAGGGGGTTGACAGCCACGTTGTGTACGATGGTCGCAGAACAACCGTTCGGATCCGTGATGGTTACATAGTAGAGCCCTGCGGTACCCGTACTGATCGATTGAGCCGTAGATCCCGTCGACCAGAGATAGGTAGCGCCGGGATTACCGGCATTGAGGATGGTATTCTGACCGGAACAGATCGCGGTGTTGGTCGGCGTTCCGGAGATCGAACCGCCAACGGTCACCTGTGTTGCGGCAAGTGCGGAGCAACCGAACGGACTGGTCACTACCACCGAGAAGGATCCGCTGTCGGAAACCGAAATGGTTTGCGTGGTCTCACCGGTCGACCACATGTAGGTAGCTCCCGGATTACCCGCATCAAGGTCCGTGCTGAATCCGGCGCAGACAAAGGTCGGGTAGAGGACAACCGTAGGAATCGGATTTACCGTAACCCGTACGGTGTCACTTGCCTGGCAACCGTTGTTGTCGGTACCCGTCACGATATAAGTGGAGTTGGTACCCGGTGTGATGATAAGTGTCGATCCACTGGTGCCTGTCGGTTGCCACTGATAATTTTGGGCACCACTGGCAGTCAGCGCGATCGAAGACCCGTTACAGATCGAATAATCCGGACCCGCATTGACAGCAGGTAGATTGTTTACGGTGACCCGTACCGTGTCGGTTGCCTGACAACCGTTGCCGTCCGTAGCCGTCAGGATATATTGTGTCGTAGTGTTCGGTTGAACCGTGATCGACGCGCTCGTCTGACCGCCGGGTGACCATTGATAGGTTGTGCCGCCACTCGCAGTCAGCGTCGTGGTGGCGCCAATGCAAATCGAAGGGTCTACACCCGCATTGGCAATCGGTTGCGGATAGATGGAGACATTCACCTGATCCGAAGCGCTGCAACCATTTGCATCGGTCGCCTGAACGGTGTAGGTGGTATTCGCGGAAGGCGTAACGGTTATGGAAGCGGTTGTTTGTGCACCCGGGGCCCAGAGGTAGCTGGTGCCACCGCTGGCGCTGAGGTTCACGGAACCGCTCGGACAGAGCTGACGGTCCGCGCCGGCTGATACGACCGGTAGTGCATTTACGGTTACTGCTTGTGAGATGGTATCAGCACAGCCCTGGTTCGAAACCGCGATCAGGGAAACCTGGTAGGTACCCGGCGTGCCGTATGTGTGGGAAGGAGTAGACTGGGTAGATGTGGATGCGTCGTTGAAATCCCAGGACCAGGAAGTGATCGAACCGGCTCCGATGGTGGAGGAGTTGGCAAAGGTCATCGGACTTCCGATACAGACGGGATTCGCTACGAAGCCTGCGACCGGTATCTCGTGTATCGCGACGGTCTGCGTGCTGCTGCTGGTACAGCCGCCTGCTGTCGTCACGGTGAGATCTACCGTATAGTTTCCAGGGCTGGAATAGCTGTGAACCGGATAGTGCGCGTTGGAATTGTTTCCATCGCCGAAATTCCAGGCATAGGTGACGATGTTGCCGCTGCTGACACTGGAATTGTCGGTAAACGTAGTCGGGGAACCGGCACAGGCGCCGGGCGCCGTGAAAGCGGCAACCGGTAGCGGATTAACCTGAACGGGCTGCGCGATGCTGCTGGTACATCCATTGACACTGGTTGCGGTAAGGCTTACCGAATAGGTGCCGGCCGCTGCATACGTTTCACTGGGATTGCTGGCAAGCGTGGTGTCACCGTTACCGAAATTCCAACTGTAGCTCGAGATCGATCCTGATCCGATGCTGGAGGTATTGGTAAACATGGTTGCACTGCCGAGACAGGCGGACGTTGCCGAGAAGGATGCTACCGGAAGCGGGTTTACGTTCGCGGTGACGGCGATCGATCCGGAACAACCGGAATTGTCCGTTACAATCACACTATAGCTACCCGGAGTATTGACCGAGATGGCTTGTGTCGTAGCGCCTGTGGACCATTGGTAGTTCATACCAGAATAGCCTGCGTCCAGCGTCGCGCTGTCGCCCTGACAGAAACTCACATTGCCCAGGTTGATCGTGATGGAGCTGCCGACGTTGATCGTCGCTGAGGCGGTAGTCGTGCAGCCCCAGGCATCGGTCAACGTGACGGCGTAGGTGCCACCTGTACTGACCGATAACGTGCGCGTGGTATCTCCGGTAGGCGTCCAGTAATAGGATACGCTACCCGGACCGGCATCCAGCGTGGTGACCGAGCCTGCGCAAAGGAAGGAGGATTGCAGGTTTACCGGCGGGAGTGAATGGACATTCACATTTACGCTGGCTGTCGTCGAACAGCCATTGGCGTCGGAGACTTGAACATTATATGTGGTCGAACTACCCGGGTTAACGGTTATGGTGCCGGTCGTTGAACCGGTCGGTGTCCAAGTGTAAGTAGAGCCGCCACCCGCGGTCAGCGTAGCGGATCCGCCCTGGCAGATATCCAAATCCGGGCTGATCGTCGCTACCGGCAGGCTGTTTACCGCTACATCCACCGTATCGCTGTTGGTACAACCGAATGCATCGGTTCCCACAACGGTATAGCTGGTACTGACCGATGGGTCAACAGAAATGGTCGGACCGGTGAATCCGCCCGGATACCATACATAACTATTACCGCCACTGGCGTTCAGCGTGGCGGCGTTACCTGCGCAAATTACCACGTCGGCGCCGGCGGCGATGCGGGGTAGCGCCGTTACCGAAACACGGATCGTGTCACTGATCGAGCAGCCATTGACATCCGTGCCGATAACCACGTAGGTTGTTCCGGTCGTCGGGCTCACCGTAATGGTGCCACCCGTGTTTCCTCCCGGATTCCAGGTATAGGTCGTGCCGCCGGAGGCGCTCAGTGTCGTACTTGCGCCGGCACAAATGGTCTGGTCGGCACCGGCATTGATTGCCGGAAGCGGGAACACCGTTACCGGGTTAACGACCGTGTCGATACAGCCGCCGGCGCTGGTGGATACCAGCGTAACATTGTACGTGCCGGGAGAAGCGTAGGTATGGGTGGGGTTTTGAAGGGTGGAACTTCCGCCATCACCGAATGTCCAGTTCCAGGAAGTGCCGGCAGGACTCGTCTGGTCCGTGAAGCTTACGTTGCTGTTGACGCAGGCGCTGGTCGCGGTAAAGGCCGCTACCGGTGGCGGGGCTATGACAATCGTTTGCATCACCGTGTCGGTGCATCCCAACGAGTTTTCAATGACCAGGGAGACATCATAGGTGCCCGGAGTCGAATATTGGTGGGTTGGATTTTGCTGCGTACTTCCGCTGCCGTCACCGAAATCCCAGATCCAACTGAAGATAATGCCACCGGGAGTGGTGGATTGATCGGTAAATTGAATGGGGGTATTCAGACAGCTCGTGGCGGAATGTGTAAAGTCGGCTACCGGGATGAAGGGCATGGTAACCACCACGGTGTCGGTTGCGGTACAGGTACCATTCGATGCGGTTACCCACCAGGTTCCTGCACCCACGGTAATGGACTGCATCGTCGAACCGTTGTTCCACAAGTAGGTGTAGGGACCGCCGCCGCTTGCATTGGCGGTCAGCGTGGCGAGGTCGGAACAGGCGATCGACTGGTCCGGACCGGCATTCACGGAGATACCGATCACGTGGATGGTATAGGCATAGGTCTGCGAACCGTAATAGGGACAAGCGTCATCGCGTACGGTAGCCGTGAACGTATAGCTGTTGCCGATTTCCGCACTGGTAGGCGTCCAGCAGAAAGTGGCGGTAGGCCTTGGGCCGGAGGAGGTGGTAAAGGTCGCACCGGGAATGGCATCGTCCCAGGTGACAGTCAGATTCTGACCGGCGTCGGGATCAGAGGAGAAGATATCGAAGCAAGTCTGCGCATTGGCGCAAACGGTGATATCGAAATTATTCGTCCCGTTGATGCCGGATAACGAAGGCAGGTTGTTCGCGCAGTTCATGACCGTGATCTGAATGTCGCGTTCCACGGATCCGATCAGTTGTCCGTTCCGGTATTCCTGCACGAGCACGGCCATCACCGTTACTTCCAGGGCTTGTGGCGTCATGCAGATGTCGCCCGTTTGCGCGTCGAAGGATGTGGTGGGGACCGAGTTCAATGGCTGATAAGCATTGTACGGTGCGATATAGTTAACATTGGTGGAAACCGTCTGCTTGGGAGTGATCAGCGAGTAGACCAGCGAGTCTCCGTCCGAATCGTAAGCACCGTGGTTGAAGCAGAATTGCTGGCCCAGACACACGAACGGTACCGGTTTGTTGGAGAAGGTAGGGGAGTTGTTACACGGTGTGACCAGGTTGTTGAGCGTCGCGTATATGTAGAAGGTGCTGGATCCCGGTGTGGTGATGTTGGTGATGGCCGCGTTCCGGCAGCAAAGCGAATAGCCGAAGACCCAGTCCGAGCATTGCATCGGAAGGGTCACGATACCGTCGTACACCCATTCCTGGATTCCGGTAAACGTACCGCCCTGACAGGTGGTAACAGAAGAGGAACAGGCTGGTGTCACTTCCTGTCCGGTGCCAGGACGAGGATAGCAGGTCACGCTCAGGCTTTGTCCACAGGATGGAGAATTGATGGTGACCAACGGAGCCGAAGGAGCGTTGATTCCGATACAATCCCGATAAAAGGAAACCGTAACCCGGTAGGTGTTCCCACCAAGGCATTGATACGTCAGGTCTGCACCCATGGAATGACTGGCGTACGCTTCCTGCACCGGGAAGGCGAGGATCGTAAGCAGTATCGTGGTTTGCATCCAGCGGAGTAATCGTTTGCTCATGCCGCCTGTTTTTCAGTTTAGGAAGCCTGTCACGGTGCTTCCTGCTTTCACACCTTAAAACTATTGCGGCGCTTTCCCTAAGTATTTTGAATGAGTTGAATACTAGTCAGTTGTAAGGTTTTACCGGAAACGTATGTTTAACCGGACTGAATGGTGTCATTTTGAATTGAAAACTGGAATCGGTTGATTGGCTGAAGGAAGAGTGGTTGCAAGAAATCGTTCGTTAATGCCTGAAACCTCCGAATACGGGCCTGTTTTCCGCATTTATTCTTTTGCGAAACCAGTCCCGATCCTAAGGGGTCAAACTTTTTGATACATTTGCGACCTGATTTTTCAGCCGCAACCCCATTGCAGGCAGGAAAAGGCAGTGAATAGAACGTCAGATGCTCGACGTTTAAAAGGTCCGGGAACCCTGGTTTTCGGCCGGTTTTTCGGGGTGTAGCGTAGCCTGGTAGCGCGCCAGCATGGGGTGCTGGAGGCCGTGGGTTCGAATCCCGCCACCCCGACCAGATTCAGGAATAGGCCAGTTTGTTCTGGCCTATTCCATTTGTTTACTGCTGATGCTGCTATCCCTCTTCACCGCCGAAGGCATGATCGGACTGGTTACCCTGGTCCTGTTGGAGATCGTGCTGGGTATCGATAACATCATTTTCATCGCCATCCTCACCGGCTACCTGCCGAAGAAGGACCAGCAACGTGCCCGCGCCCTTGGTCTTACCATGGCCATGGTATTTCGAATCGTCTTGTTGTTGGGTATCTCCTGGCTGGTGCACCTGACGGAACCTTTATTCCAGGTAGGACCGCTTTCGCCGAGCGGACGAGATCTGATCTTGTTTGCAGGCGGTGTATTTCTGGTGTTCAAGACACTGAAAGAGATCATTCATAAACTTTCCGCACCGGAGTTGGATGAAAATGGAAAGGTGATCAAGGAAAAGAAGCTGACGGTCACGCAAGCCATTCTGCAGATCGCGTTGATCGATATCGTTTTCTCTTTTGATTCTATCCTCACAGCCGTCGGACTGAGCAGTGACTTGCAGGTCATGATCACCGCGGTGGTGATTTCGATGATCGTAATGCTGTTGTTCGCGCCCTATGTAAGCAACTTCATCAACAAGTATCCGACGATCAAGATGCTGGCACTCGCATTCCTGGTTTGTATCGGTGGACTCTTGATCGTCGAGGCGTTTCATCTGCACATCGAGAAGAGCTATGTCTATGTGGCCATGGGTTTCTCGCTGATCGTCGAGATGCTCAACATTCGCCTGCGGCAGTTGCATCGTGGATCTTCTCATTGAGCCTTGATTTTTCCGTAAACGGGAGATTTCAGGCTTTTCATTCCTTTTTAATGACAATTTGGTCGTGTGAAGTGCGTTAATGTGCTTCATTTTCAGGTAATTTCTGTTAGATTTGTCTGAACCCGTCAATCCGACGACCATGATCAAAGGACGCGCCCCGTTTCCCTTCGAGACCATTGCCCTTGCATTGGCCTTTTCTCCGCGCTTGGAAGCCCTGATCGCTGAAACTGCCCGATTGGCCCAGTTGCATCAGGCGAAGGCGCTATTCATCCACGTCGGGAAGAAAACTCCCGAAAAGCAACGGCAATTGGCTGGTTTCCTGAATCACTATGGTTTCAATGATTCGAACTCCGCTGTGATCTGGGAACAGGGACAGCCGGTGGATGCGATCATCAAGGTTTGCAAGGAAAACGTCGTTGACTTGCTCATCATCGGTGCCCTGCAGAAGGAAAACATGTTGCAGTACTACATGGGCTCGGTTTCCAGGGAAGTCAGCCGGAAAGCGAAGTGCTCCGTCCTCATGATCACCGAACCCCGACTGCATCCGGTTTCGTTTCAGCATGTCATCGTCAACGGTCATGAACACGCCAAGACGCTTTCGACCCTCGAAACTGCTTTGTACTTCGTCAAGAAGGAAGGTGCAGCCGAGCTGATGGTCGCTACCGAGGTCGACATTCCGGCCCTTAGCATGAGCCTTGCCAACGGTTCGACCGAAGAGGAGTTGGAGCAAGTCCATCACAATGTCATCCGGGAAGAAGAGCTCCGCTGGGATCGAATGAAAGGTCAATTGGATCCGGGCGCCGTTCAACTCCGGTTTCAGGCCATACCTGGTAAGAGTGGGCATACCATTCGTTCGTTCTCACTGGCCAGGAAAGCCGATCTGTTGATTGTGAACAGCCCGGACCATCATCTAAGCATCTTCGACCGGATCTTCACGCACGATCTTGAATACCTGCTTTCCGACATGCCTTGCAGTCTGCTGATCGTTCATTCCCGAATGCCGGAACAGCCCCTATGAACCTGACTCATCACGACATCGTCGTGTTGTTTCTTTCCATTGGAATCATCCTGCTGATCTCTCGGATACTGGCCGAGACCGGTCGCCGTTTCGGATTGCCGGTGGTGATGGGTGAGTTGATCGTCGGTATATTGTTGGGGCCAACGGTATTCGGATCGCTGGCTCCTGACCTGCAACAACAACTTTTCCCGACCAGTGGAAGCGGTGCCGTCGCGCTGGAGGGGATCGTACAATTGTCGGTGGTCTTTCTGCTCTTTGTGGCAGGACTCGAGGTGCAACTGCCGATCGTACTGCGACAAGGCCGGCTGGCATTATTCACCAGCTTTTTTTCCCTGGTGATACCCTTCGCGCTCGGATTTTGGATCACCTGGCATTTCCCCGAATGGATGGGCTATCACGCGGGTCCGTCACGACTCGTCTACGCCTTGTTCATGGGTACCGCATTGGCCATTTCGGCTCTCCCGGTCATAGCCAGGATCCTGATGGATCTGAACCTTTACAAGACGCGGATCGGTATGCTGATCATGGCGGCTGCCATGTTCAGTGACCTGGCTGGCTGGCTCATCTTTTCCGTGGTACTGGCCCTGCTGGAGAACCGTGGAGTCGGGACCGATTTGGGTTTAACGATCTTATACATCTTCCTGTTCGGCATACTCATGCTGACGGTCGGACGTAAACTGCTCAACCGCTTCGTACCGTTTGCGCAGCACAAACTTTCCTGGCCCGGCGGGATCCTGGCTCTTTCCATGGGGTTTTGTCTGATTTGCGCCGCGTTTACAGCCAGTGTCGGCGTGCATGCGATCCTTGGGGCCTTCATCTTCGGTATCGCGCTGGGTGATTGCGTTCACTTACACGAACGGGCCCGGGAAATCATTCATCAGTTTATTACGAACGTCTTTGCACCCCTGTTTTTTGTCAGCATCGGATTGAAAGTGAATTTTCTCGCGCACTTTGAACCAGCGACGGTACTGCTGGTGCTGGTACTGGCTACGGCGGGGAAGTTGGTCGGATCCACAGGCGGTGCCTGGCTGGGCGGAATGGATTTCCGGAGTGCCCTGGCCGTAGGCTTCGGCATGAACGCCCGGGGTGCGATGGAGATCATCCTGGGTACGCTTGCGTTTCAGGCCGGCTTGATAACGCCCGAAATTTTCGTCGCCCTGGTCGTTATGGCTTTGCTTACCAGTTTGAGTAGCGGACCGCTGATCAAAGCAACCTTATCCGGAAAGAATTGACATGAGAATCTACCTCCTCGGCTATATGGGAGCCGGTAAGAGCCATTTGGGAAAGCTACTCGCGGAGCGCCTGGGTTATTCCTTTGTTGACACGGATGCCATGGTTGAAGCGACAACAGGAAAATCAATTCGGCAGCTATTCGAAGAGCAGGGGGAGGGCGCTTTTCGTATCGCGGAGCAGAAAGCACTGCATGCCACCGCCCAACAAACCGACCTGGTGGTAGCCACCGGTGGCGGATTGCCGACCTTCGCCGATAACCTCACCTGGATGAACAGTAACGGCATGACCGTTTACCTGCAGGTTTCGCCCGGAACCTTGTTTCATCGACTCGTACGCGAACGGGAGCATCGACCACTCCTGGCCGGCATCGGAGAGATCGACCTAATGGAAACCATTCACCGCCACCTGATCGAACGATCGCCGTATTATCAACAAGCCCGATTGGTGATCGACCCGGAGCAAGTCAGCGCCGGTGAATTAGTGGCGATGATCATGCACCGGCTTGACGGTGGTTAAGAGAGTTCGGCGACAGCGCTCTCGCCCTGGAACGTCACCTGGACATGTTCCTGCAAGGTGGTTGCAAGGGAAAGCCCCACAAAGTCCGCGGCGATCGGGTACCGTCGATGATTACGATCGATCAGCACAACCGTTCGTAGTTTGCGTATGTCGGCACGGAGAAACGGTTTGAGCGCGTAGATCAGGGTCTTCCCGGAGTTCAGTACGTCGTCCACCAGCACAACCACTTTGTCTTGCAGCGCGGGAAGGGAGGGGGCGATCACCGGTTCGCCTACATCCTGGCTGTGTTTATCGATCTTCAGACTGAAGAGGTGCACCTGGAAAGGGGCGATCTTCCGCAGGGCCGCTGCAATGCGTTCTGCCAGCGGGTATCCATTCTGTAAGATGCCGATCAGCAGGATCTCTTTTTCCGTGTAATTGTCTTCGTACAACTGCCAGGCAAGTCGTTGAATGCGTTGCTCCGACTGGGTTGCGTTCAGGATGGTCGTGGCCTGCATGGGGTCAGTTGGTTTTGAGCCGACCGGCTGAATAGAAGTACTTTCGGTAATAGTCCTCCGACAGATCGGAAATGATCACCCCGCGTTGCACGCTGGCATGCGCGAACTTGTTTTGGCCGAGGTAGATCCCGACATGCGAGACCCGGCTCTTCCTGATCTTGAAAAAGACCAGGTCGCCTTCCCGCAATTCATCTTCCCGGATCTTTACCGTGTTTTTATGAATATCGCGGGAGCTGCCTGCGAGTATTTTATCGTAAACGTCCTTATACACCTGGCAAACGAATCCGGAACAGTCGATGCCGTTCATCGTTTCCCCGGAGTAACGATACGGTGTTCCCAGCCACTGCTTCACTTTTTCATACAGGCGGGGATTGTTGATGTAATCAATGTTGTAACCCAGGCTGTTGGAATAGATGAAACACCATTCCAGTTGCTGCTGTTCGGGATCGGTATCCTGTCCGGGCAGCAACCGGGGCGTTGCAGCCGACAAGGACATGGAAAGCAGAAAAGTGCAGAAAAGGGGTATGCGGTACATGCCTGCTAAGTTAGCCCCTGCGCACCAACAAGGCAACATTTTCCACATGGGTGGTATGGGGAAACATGTCGACGGCTTGCATTTTCACCACAGAATAGGCTTCATCCATCAGTTGGATGTCGCGTGCCTGGGTGGACGGATTGCAACTTACATAGACGATCCGTTCGGGGTTCAGCCGAAGCAGGGTCGCCACCACATCTTCGTGCATACCCGAGCGCGGCGGGTCTGTGATCACCACATCCGGCCGTCCGTGCTGTTCAATGAACGCTTCGTTCAGGGTCGCTTTGAGGTCACCGGCCGTAAAGGAAACATGGTCGATACCATTGTTGCGTGCGTTGATGCGCGCGTCTCCGATCGCTTCTTCGACGTAATCGATACCGGCGACCCGGGCAGCCTGCCGTGCAACAAACAGGGCGATGGTACCGGTTCCGGTATAGAGATCGTAGACATTCTCTTTTCCGGTCAATCCCGCATAGTCGCGTGCCACCTGATAGAGCCGATAGGCTTGTTGCGAATTCGTTTGGTAAAAGGATTTGGCGGAGATCCTGAACCGTAATCCTTCCATCTCTTCCTCGATGAATTCTTTTCCTTTGAAACAGACGAAATCGAGTCCGGTAAAGGTGTCGTTGCGTTTGCCGTTGATTGTGAATTGCAGTGAAGTGATGTATGGGAATTGGTCCGACAGATGCTGCAATAACCCGATCCGTTTCGACTCGTCTTCGTAAGCGAAAACCACCAGCACCATCCACTCGTCAGTCGATGTGTTGCGAATGGTCAGGTTACGGAGAAAACCGGTCTGCAAAAGCGGGTCGAAAAACTCGAATCCGTTCTCGGTCGCATAGTGGAGTACGGATTTCCGGATGACATTGGAACGATCGTCCTGCAGGTGACAACGATCGATGTCGAGTACCTTATCAAAGCGCTGCGGTGCATGAAATCCGATGACATTGCAGACAGCGCTTGCTCCGTTGTTCAACTCCTCCCGGGTCAGCCAGCGTTTATTCGCGCAACTGAAGTCGAGACGGTTCCGGTACGCGAAGATGTCCGCGGAACCCAGGATAGGCTCCTGAGCGGGAATATCCAGTTTTCCGATGCGTTCAAATGCGTCGCGCACGTACGCCTGTTTCGATTCAAGTTGCTTCGCGTATGAAAAGTGCTGCCATTTGCAGCCGCCACATGAACCGAAATGGCTGCAGACAGGATCGATGCGGTCGGGTGAAGGGGTCACGATTCTTTCCACACGACCTTCCGCGAAGTTTTTCTTCTTTCGGTAAATGTGTACATCCGCCCGATCGCCGGGTACTCCGCCTTCCACGAAGACAACGAAATTCTCCAGTCGCGCCAGGGCTCTGCCATCGGAACTGGTATCGGTCAGCGGGAGGTTTTCCAGCAGATCGCCGGGTTTCGGAAGTGTCATAGATTGCGAAAATAGCACGGAAAAACGGTTCACTCGCCCTAAAAGCAGGCAACTTCGCGGAACTTGGGTGGCATCCCGGCAGCCGATTCATTACCTTTGCATTTTAAGACGAATTCGATGAAAACCACCGTGCTTGATAAGTCCCGCACCGAACTGGCAATTGAAAAGGAGGATCGGTACGGCGCTCATAATTATCATGCGCTTCCGGTGGTCTTGGAACGGGGAGAAGGTGTTTATGTATGGGACGTTGAAGGAAAGCGCTATTTCGATTTCCTATCTGCTTATTCCGCGCTCAACCAGGGGCACGGTCATCCGCGCATCGTCAAGGCTCTGGTGGAACAGGCTCAAAAGCTCGCCCTGACTTCCCGGGCTTTTCACAACAATCTGCTGGGAGAGTACGAGGAGTTCATCACCCGTTTTTTCGGGTTTGATAAGGTGTTGCCGATGAATTCCGGTGCCGAAGGCGTTGAAACCGCCATGAAGCTGGCCAGACGGTGGGCTTATGAGAAGAAAGGCATTCCGGAGAACCAGGCAAAGATCATCGTCTGTGAAGGAAACTTCCACGGTCGGACCATCTCGATCATTTCTGCTTCTACGGATCCGGACTCCTACGGACGGTTTGGACCATTCACGCCCGGCTTCGTAAAGATCCCGTACAACGATGTAGCGGCCCTGCGCAAGGCGCTGGAAGATCCGCTGGTAGCGGCCTTCCTGGTCGAACCGATCCAGGGTGAAGCCGGTGTCATCGTACCCGATGAAGGTTATCTCGCGGCCTGCTCCGCTGCTTGCCGGGAAAAGCAGGCCTTGTTTATCGCCGATGAAATTCAATCCGGCCTGGCCCGTACCGGTAAGATGCTGGCCTGTGATCACGAAGATGTTCGTCCGGATATTTTGATTCTTGGAAAGGCGCTATCAGGCGGCCTATATCCGGTCAGCGCGGTCTTGGCCGACGATCCGATCATGCTTTGCATCCAGCCGGGTCAGCATGGCAGCACCTATGGCGGCAATCCCATCGCGGCCCGGGTAGCGATGGAAGCCTTATCGGTTTTGAAAGAGGAACGACTTGCAGAGAATTCCGAAAAACTTGGAAAGCGTCTGCTGAACGGATTGAAGTCGATACATCATCCGATGATCCGCCTGGTTCGTGGTAAGGGACTTTTCTGTGCCATGGTGATCGAGCCGAAAGACGGGAAAGATGCCTGGGATGTTTGCCTGGCATTGAAAGAGAATGGCTTGCTTGCCAAACCGACACACGGTGATATCATCCGTTTCGCACCTCCTTTGATCATTAACGAAACACAACTGGATGAGTGTCTGGAGATCATCCGGAAAACCCTCCGTCAATTCTGACGGCAGGTTGAATCCCCGTTTTCAAATTACTTAGAAAAGACTTCGCGGATCTGTCGGGCTTGCTCCAGCCATCGCTTGCGATCAGCATCCGTAGCCTGGTCGGACGGAAGTGATTGCAGTAGTTTCAACAGTTCATCCGTCTTGGCTATGATTTCACTGCGTCGCTCCAGTCGGGTACTGAAAATCCCGCGGGAGAGTTTTCCCAGCAAGGCGTTCCGGTGCAGTTCTCGAAGATGTTGCTGACTCGCTTTGAGGTCCTGCTTGTAGCCATTCAACCGAATGCCCGACCGGACCAGCATGAGTGCAATAAGCGCGGTGAGTGCCACCAATGCGATCGAAAAGAACTGTCGCATGAAAGAATGCCGGCTGGTTTGCTGATCGATCTCGATTTGGAGATTCTGGACCAGGTTATTGCCTTCGATGACCTGGCCTTCTTCCCGTTTAACACGCCCGCGGATATCTTCCTGCCTTGCCCGGATCGAATCCCGTCGGGCTTGTCCCAGCATCGATTCTTTAATAACGAGGTAACGGTTGTAGCAATCGTAGGCCTGGCGGAAATGATTGTTGAGGGCATAGCCGTCGGCTACGAGACGGTAGGCGAGGAACAGGCTGTCGGGCTGCACGCCATCCTTGCCCGGCTCCAGGGAGCGCAGGCGGATCATCAGTTGATCCAGGGCCTCCGGCTTGATGTAAGGATTTCGCGCTGCCTGAGAGATGGAAGCAAGGTTTACGGATCCCTGTCCCCGGGAAGCAAGGCTGCCTGAGAGAAGAATGCTGGTAAAGAGCAAGCGAAGGATCAGGCGTTTCATGCGTGGAAGAATTTGATGTAAACATCCGTTCCATTGCCCGGATCACTTTCAATCTTGATCTCGCCCTTGTGGAGTTCGGTGAGGATCCTTTTGCTCTCCGAGAGGCCTAATCCGGAACCTGCTCCCAGTGGACGCGTGGTGTTGAATTCTTCGAACAAGGTTTTTTGAAATTCCTCACTGATCCCGACCCCGTTATCTTTCACCCGGACCTGCACGAAGCGGGGAAGCACGCGGGTGCTGATGCTGACCTTCGGTTGATACCCTTTGATAGCCTGCCGCTGCTTGTCCAGTACCGCCTGAAACGCGTTATCGAGAATGTCGACCAGCAAGCCGGTAACCATTTTCCGGTTAACGGAAACCTGGGGCAGGTTTTTTTCGAGGTCGCGGCTGACCTGCAGGCCGGGAGCCTCGAACTCGGTCGAAAGGCCCAGCGTACAGATGTCCAGGGCCGTTTCGCACATACGGTTGATATCGCACTTTTCCTTTTCCTCGCCATTGGCCTGACCGAGCAGGTTCAGCGCCTCCTTGATCTGGTAGTCGCGTTGAACGAGCTGGGCGAGTCCCGTTGAGGATTTGAGCAAGTCCGGGAAGCCGCTCACTTTACTCCAGGGGTTGGCTGGGTCCTGATCGGCTTTGCTTGTTTCCTGGACAAGTGTTCGGCATACCAGGGACGCTTGTTCAAAGCGACGGACATTACTGCTGACATCCTCCAGGAGCAGGCCGCCTTCTTGGGCCGCCTTTCGGGTAGCTTCTTCCTGGGCTTTACAAGCAGCCAGTCGCAAGCTCGCCTTGCCCATCAAGCGTCGACGAACCTGGACGGCAATGACAACAACCAGCAACCAGATCGCGAAGGCAATCCCTGATTTCCGCAACAAGCCGTGATAGGAGGTGGTTACCTGCTCTTTGACGGTCCGAAGCGAATCGACTTGCTGTTGAAAGCTGCCAAGTTCCTGGTGCCTGCTTGCGGAGTTATGTTCAAACTGCCGTTCCAGGATGGAGATGGAGTCACCGAGTTCCTGGGCGCTCAGCGTATCCAGCCAGGTGTCATATTTCCGAAGAGATTCAAGGCCGAAGCGATTGAGATTCGATGCCACATGCTTTTCGGCTCGTTGACGAAGCTCGTCCAGGGTAGCGCGATTTTCCGGACGAAGCACAGCGGCTGGTCCCTCCGCCCGTATGGCTAAGGCCCAGAGCCAGCAACTGCCCAGCAGTAAAAATCTGAATGAAGTATGAACCGGCATGTATGAGAAGCAAGTTACCGAGCAGCCAAAAGTCTCTGGAAAAGGTTTGGAAAAATTATTAACGTATTTGTGTGTATGGCTAGAGCTAATTTGACTCGTTCAAATATCTTCGTACCGCTACCGGTACGTTGTTCCGGTAGCGGGCGAAATCCATGAAAAGACCATTCCGACAAAGGTACCGACGACTCCTGCTGATCGCCCTGACAACCCCGTTCATTTGTCTGGTGGTATTCTTTGCGGCGCGCTCCTGGTTGCTGGAGAAGGCGCTCCAGAAAGTGCAAAGAAAACTGGACGAACGAACAGGGCTAAAGCTCGACTGGCGTTCGGATGGGTTTACCGGTTGGCGAACGGTGTGGATCACCGGTATCTGCCTGGCACCTCCGGCAGGAGATACCTTGTTAACGATCGATTCCGTCTCAGTCGTACCTTCCATTTGGGGGACCTTGACCGGTACACCGGGACTTTCCGCGATTCACGTCTATAAATGTACCCTGCAGTTGGTAGAGCGGGACGGACGTTCGAACTACTCCGCACTTCTGAAAGCAGGCAAGGATACTACGACCACTACAACGGTTTCAGTGAAGGGAACATCCGATTACGCTACCTTCCTGCATCGGTTGATCGACCAGGCCTTTGCATTGGCTCCGCAAGAAGCCCGGCTCGATACGATCCGATTTATCTGGAAACGGGACACGGCGTTTGCCTCCCTGCTGGTGCCGGAGTTCCGATCGGACCGGGATGATTTGGCAGGCGAGTTAGTAGATGTCAGAACCAACGACCGATGGACCTTGCAAGGAAGTTTCTCGCAACGAAAAGAAGTGTTTGACCTGACCATCGCTCCGGCACAACAGCAGAAGCGGCTGCCCCTTTCAATCCTCGGCTGGAACCTGACTGCCGGATTCGATACACTGCACCTTGCCTTGTATGAATCCGATTTCACTAAAAGGACCCTGAAGTTGAAAGGGCATGTCTCGACCGAAGGTTTCTTCCTTCATCATGCCCGGATCTCCGACGATACGATTCGAGTAGAACACGCCCGCTTCGACGGACTGGCATCGGTCAGGGGCTCCACGTTCGAATTGGATTCTTCTTCCTCAGCCGAGTTGAATCGGATCGTCGTTCGGTTAACGGCTGCATTTGAGAAGTTGGCAAACTGGAAAGCGAGCCTGCGTTTGAAGACATTGCCGCTGGAAGGAAGCGACTTCTTCCGCTCCTTACCGGAAGGCATCTTCGAGACCGTGCGTGACATTAAGGCGGAAGGGACGCTTTCGTTTCATCTGGATATCGGCGTTGATCGTGCCTTCCCGGATTCGGTCAGATTCGATTGCGGATTGGACCGCGACAGGTTCCGTATTCGTTCCTATGGTTCCAGTGGCTTGGGTCGTATGAATGGGGAATTCGTACACGCGGTATATGAATACGACCGCTTCGTCCGTTCCTTTCCGGTTGGCCCCTCCAATCCCGCCTTCACTCCGCTGGACCAGATATCGCCCTACTTCCGGAACGCTGTACTCACCTCAGAAGACGGGAGTTTCTTCTATCATTCTGGATTCAACGAAGATGCTTTTCGTAAATCGATAGCTACGAACCTGAAGCAAGGTCGATTCGCCCGCGGCGGCAGTACCATTTCCATGCAATTGATCAAGAACGTCTTCCTGACGCGTAAGAAGACCATTGCCCGTAAGGCTGAGGAAGCGCTGATCGTCTGGTTGATCGAACGCAACAGGATCACGTCGAAAGACCGTATGTTCGAGGTCTACCTGAACATAATCGAACTTGGCCCGAATGTATATGGAATCGGGGAGGCGGCTCCGTTTTATTTTTCAAAGCGCCCTGCAGATCTTTCCCTCAACGAAAGCATCTTCCTCGCGGGACTGCTGCCTCGCCCGAAGGCTTACCGGTATTCCTTTGACTCAACCGGGGTGTTGAAACCCTACATGGCCGGCTACTACCGGATCGTTTCGAATTACATGCTAAGGAAAAACCTGATCACACAACAGGAATTCGATGCGCTCGCTCCCAATGTCATCCTCACCGGACCCGCCCGCGATGCAGTCATTCCCGCCGACACACTCCGGAACGAAGAGCAGGAGGGTTTGCCCTTTGAAAACGGTGGACCCGGAGAAAAGTAACTAGAAACTAGAAACTAGAAACTAGTAACTAAAAACTGGTAACTAGAAACCAGTAAAGTAGAACTTATGAATCACTAATCACTAATCACTCCTGAGTTCAAGTCATAAATGCAACACCAAAGATAAAAAGACACCCCAAAGACCATAGGGTCCAGGGGTGCTTTTTTGGCTGAGAAGCTGAATCTTTGGATTGCTTATGTCTCAAAATCACAGCCAACTCAACCAGGCTCAAAGGTACCAAATTGAAGCCCTTTGCCAATCGGGAAACAGTCAACGCGAGATTGCAGCCATTCTCGGGGTAGCTCCTTCGACAATCTGCAGGGAATTGAAACGAAACGTTCCACAGCGGGGAATCGGTGCAGGTCAATATCGTGCCGAGCAAGCACAGCGCAAAACGATCCTTCGTCATCGGAATAAACCTAAGGTCATCAAGCTTGATTACCAAGTCAAGCGTTACATCATTGAGCGATTGACCCAGGAGCGACTTAGCCCGGAGCTCATTGCAGTTCTGGGTCGGAAGGA
>WBZP01000614.1_pt1 | contig 47582 bp, 35 predicted proteins | sample 5204301 | NCBI WGS metagenome assembly WBZP01 (sample SAMN12412401, study PRJNA552823) | activated sludge metagenome | isolation source: activated sludge from nitrification reactor of wastewater treatment plant... | place: USA: Pennsylvania | collected 2017
AGAGATCACCGAGTATCAGTAGCGCGCCGTCGTGCCTCCGTCACAAGGACAGAGGCGAGTGGCAGCGCGACCAGTCCGCACAGTCCCCACAGCGGCTGCACCAGCACCCCCAGCAGCTTTCCCAGCATGACCAAGAGCAGTCCGCTCAAGCGAATCCGTCCATAGATTCGCTGCGCCTTGGGTACAAGCAGAAGCCAGTCGGTCGGCCACAGCACCAGCAGCGCCTCGTTGATGCGTAGCTCGGGCAGCTTGGCGACGAGCGCGAGCGACCACGGCAACAGCGCCAGCAGCGACAGCACACCCAGTGACAGCACTTGCCCCGGTCGACCGCCCAGCCAAACCAAAAGGAGCAGCCCAAGCCCGGTCACAAGCCACAGCAAAAGCGGCGATACGGTGGATGGCGGCGGCAAGGGGGCAGCGCGGGAATAGACCACCTCCGGCAGGGCGTGGAGATGACTGTGTAGCTCGGCGCGGAGCACCTCGGGCAAGAACATGCTGTCCCAACCGCTGATCGGTGCATCGACCCGGCGACCGAGTGCAGCCTGCTGCAAAGCGAGCAACACCGGCGAGGTGGCAAAGCCGTCGACGACTCGGCTGCGCAGCGGCGGCTGATCAGCGATTTGATTGGGTCGACGGAGCAAGCCGCCGGTCACCTCGTCGATGAGATCGCGAATCCGCGTGGTGCAGTTGTCGTCGAAGTGACGGTAGTTGTACAGAGTCTGCTCGGGGCGATCGGCTTTGTGCAGTGCGGACGAAAGCGCCGCAGTGTGGGATGGGGAAAGCGGCAGCCTCTGCCGATACACGGTGCGATCCTCGAAGTGATAGATCGCCATCATGCGAGGCTGGCTCACCACCGACACCCAGAACTGGCCGTGGCCGCGCAGAACGCCCCAGGTGAGCGGTCCCGGCGTCGAAAAGTCGGCAGTCCCGTAGTTGTAGCAACGTCCGAGTGGACTTTCCTCATCGGTGACGCAGATGGCCGCGTGTCCAAAGCGCGAAAATAGGTCGTCGCCCGGCCCCATCGTGTAGACGTCGATCTGCGCCGCTGCACTGAGGGGCGTCGACAGGCCGAGCATTGCCAGCATCACCAGCCACAAGCACCACCTCTTCCGCATCTTGCCGATCTTTGCAGGGGTGCAGCGTTTTGAGCAAGGGACCGCGTGGGCTGGTGCACGTCGCTGCGTCGCGCAACCGCTTTCCCTTTTGTCAAAAGTCGCGCTATGAAGCGTGCGCTCGATGCTGTTTACCGTTCTTCCTTATAGTGAGCTGACTGCGCCTGAAGGTCAGCAGCCGTCCTCGGACATTCCACCACCGAATGGCCCGGCTCCGTCGCGGGCGTGGCGACTGTCCGTGCTGGCGCTGTCGATCCTGCTGATCGCGTCATCGCTGGCCATTGCGGTGTCGGCGGTGGTGGTGTCGCGTCGCCATGCCAAAGACGTTGTGCCAGGGATTGTCCTGGGTGGCTTTGGAGCGCTCGGTGATCAACCGCTCGGGCTGATTCCGATCGACGAGCTCCCAAAGCGCGTTCATGAGCTGGGCGAGCGTTTTTTGGACCAGCGGGTGCGGCTTCTGATCGGCCAGGACAAGTCGTCCGCACAGCTTCGTGAACTGGGCATGCGGGTCGATGAAGAAGCGATGCTGCGGGACTGCAAGAGCCTCGGACACAGCGGAGAACCGCTGGCGGATCTGACGAGCTATCTGCGTGGTCGTCGATCGGGTTATCGCTTGCAGTTCGCGGTCAGCCTCGATGTGAGCAAGTCGCATCAGTTCTTGATCGAGCTCAAAGATGCGGTTGATCGCGTCGCTGTCGATGCCCGACTGGATTTGGAAAAACACATCATTGCCAAGGAGCGACCGGGTTACCTTTTGCGGGTCTTTGACTCACTGGTCAGCTTGGAATACGCGGCACGGTCGTTGTCGACGGGGCAAGCGGTGCCGGAGCTGCGTTTGGCGGTGGCTGAATCGCAGCCCGAGGTGCGGAAAGAGAACCTGACCAAGCTCGATGTCTCAACGGTGCTGGCCTCGTGGGAAACGCGTTACTCGACGGCATCGATTGACAGCGACCGGACCTACAACCTCAAGGTGGGGGCCGATAAGTTAAATGGCTTCGTGCTGCAACCCGGGCAGGTCTTTTCGTTTAACGCCGCCGTCGGAGATCGCACCGAAAAAGAAGGCTATCGGGTCGCACCGGTGATCTCGGGTGGAGAGCTGATCGATGGGTTGGCCGGCGGCATGTGTCAGATCGCTTCAACGCTGCATGCAGCGGCGTTTTTCGCAGGGCTGGAAATCGTCCGTTCGACGCCACACTCTCGACCGAGCACATACATCCCGATGGGACTCGATTCGACGGTGGTGTACCCGTCGGTGGACCTCAAGCTAAAGAACCCGTTCGAGTTCCCGGTGGTCATCCACTACGTCGTCCACCAGGGCGTGGTTCGCGTCGAGCTACTCGGCAAAGAGCGTGTCTTCAAGGTCGCTTTCGAGCGCGAGATCCTCGTCGAGACTCCATTCCCCACTGTCACCAGACCCGACCCCGAGATGCCAACCGGGCAACAGTTCGTCGACCAAGACGGATATCCCGGTTACCGAATCAAGCGCCGTCGCTACATCTTCAAGGGCCAGTGGAAGACCGATGCCAAAGACGAAAATCGCGGCAACCCCGACGAGCTGATCAGCAAGAGAGAGTGGGACATTGGCTATCCGGCGACGACGCAGATTGTCCGCGTCGGCACCGGTTCCCCCAAGCTGCCCAAGAAGCCGCCGCCGCCCTCTCACCGCATTCCTCCGCTACCGGCGTGGGCCAAGCCACTGTGGGTGATTCAGCGCTAGTGGGCCATCTCGGCGATGGCTTTTTTGTGCTGCTGTAGCTCGCCGAGACGTTGGGTTAGCTCTTCGATGCGGGCGCGGTTTTGCTCGACGATCTCGGGCTTGGCGCGGGCGACGAAGTCGGGGTTGGCCATCCGGCCTTGCACCGTTTGAAGTTCCTTGTCGACTTTCTGGGCGTCCTTATCGAGTCGAGCCAGCTCGGCGGCCGCATCGATCAGCGTGTCGGCGTGGAGCAGCAGCACGGTCATACCCGGCACGACCTCGGCGATGGTGCCTTTGGTGCTGGGCATTTCTTCGACGACTTGGGACAGCTCGGCTCGCGTCATGCGTTCGATGGTGGCCTTGTTGTCGGCCAGCACCGCTCGCAGTTCGGGATCGGCGCTCTTGATCGCGAACTCAATTTTGGTCGACTCGCTGCCCTCTTCGGCCTTCTGCGTCTTCAAGTTATAGGTCGATTTGATGGTGCGGATCGCCTGGATCGCGGCTTGGACGAAGCCCATATTACGCTCTGCTGATGCATCTTTTAGAGAAGCATCTCCCGACGGATAGAGCGTAATCATGATGCTCTGCGGGCTTCCCGAAGGACGCGGTAGACGCAGCCACAGCTCTTCGCTGATGAACGGAGTGATGGGATGCAGGAGACGCAGCGAGGTCTCCAGACACATCGTCAGCGTTCCCAGTGCCGCCCTCCGTTGAGTAGGCGTGGCTTGATCCGACAGGTTGGGTTTCGATAGCTCGATGTACCAGTCACACAGTTCGTTCCAGAAGAAGTGATACAGAGCCTGCGCACCGTCGGAGAATTTGCTGGCAGCGAACGCCGCATCAACTTCTTCGGTCACCAAGGTGAGGCGCGACAGAATGTATCGTTCAGCGAGTCCGAGCTCGATCGGAGCCGAGGCCGGAGTGGATTCAGAGTCGAGCACCCCGCGCTGATGAAGCAGCGTCTCGCGGAATGCGCCGAGCGCCTCGAACTCGCTGTCTTCGACGTTCATCAAAAAGAAGCGGGTCGCACTCCAGATTTTGTTCATGAAGTGGCGATAGCCGTCGATGCGAGGCACCGACAACCGGATGTTGCGGCCCTGGGCTCCCATCACCAGCAAGAAGAAGCGCAGCGCATCGGCACCCTGACGAGGGAATCCGTTCGGATACGCAGCGGCTGCGGAAGGGAATGCCTTCTTGAACTTCGCAAGCGACTCGTCGACTTCCTTTTTGGTCGGGGACTTGTCTTTGCCAAAGCCCAGCACTTCTTCCATTTTCGCGCCGTAGACCAGGTGCAGAGGGTCGAGGACGTTGCCCTTGACCTTGGACATCTTTTCGCCGTTTTCATCGACGACCAGCGCGTGAAGGAGCACGGTTCGGAACGGCACTTTCTTCATAAAGTGCAGCCCCATCATCATCATCCGGGCAACCCAGAAGAACAGGATGTCGTGTCCGGTCTCCATCACCGAGGTTGGATAGAACGTCTTCAGATCGCGGGTCTGATCCGGCCAACCCAAGGTCGAAAATGGCCACAACGCAGACGAGAACCACGTATCGAGCACATCATCGTCTTGCGTAAGATCCGTACGTCCCGCCCGCTGGCAGGCTTCCTCGAACGTTCGTGCGACATACACGTTGCCTTGCGGATCGTACCAAGCCGGAATCCGATGTCCCCACCACAGTTGCCGCGAGATACACCAGTCGCGGATGTTGCGCATCCAGCGGAAGTAGTCGTCGGTGTAGTGCTCGGGAACGAAGCGGGTCTTGCCTTGCTCGACCGCTTCGATCGCGGGTTTGGCAAGTGGCTCGGTCTTCACAAACCACTGCAAAGACAGCATCGGCTCGATCACCGTGTCGCAGCGCTGACAGCGGCCGAGGTTCAGCTTGTGCGCTTTTTCCTCGACGAGGAGTCCGGCTTCCGTGAGTGCTTCGAGCACGGCCTTGCGCGACTCAGCGATGGTCAGCCCTCGGAATCGCTCCGGCGCGTGGTCATTGAGCTTCCCAGCCAGATCGAACACCGAGATCTGTTCCAGGTTGTGACGCAGTCCCGTTTCGAAATCGTTGAAGTCGTGACCCGGCGTGACCTTGACCGCGCCTGTTCCAAACTCCATCGATACCAGCACCGGATCGGCGACCACCGGAATCGTGCGATCGGTGAGCGGAACCTGGACGTGTTTGCCAATCAGGTGCGCGAATCGCGGATCTTCGGGATGGACTGCCACTGCGGTGTCACCGAGCAGCGTCTCTGGCCGCGTCGTCGCCACCACCAGCCGTTCACTTGAACCGACTACGGGGTAGGCAATGTGCCACAGCTTGCCGTCGGTCTCTTCGGCTTCGACTTCTAGGTCAGACAGCGCGGTGTAGCAGCGGGTGCACCAGTTGATGAGCCGCCGCGCCCGATAGATCAGTCCATCCTCGAACAAACGGACGAACGCTTCGATGACGGCGCGGGACAGTCCTTCGTCCATGGTGAAGCGACAGCGCTGCCAATCGAGCGAAAAGCCAAGCACACGGAGCTGCTCGATGATGCGGCTGCCGTACTTTTCCTTCCACTGCCAGACGCGAGCCGTGAACTCCTCACGGCCTAGGTCGTGACGGCTCTTGCCTTCCTCTTTGGCGAGCATTCGCTCGACGACGAGCTGGGTCGCGATGCCGGCGTGATCGGTGCCCGGCAGCCACAGCGCATTATAGCCCTGCATTCGTCGCCACCGCGTCAGCACGTCTTGCACGACGTACATCGCGTGTCCCATGTGGAGCGAGCCGGTGACGTTCGGCGGCGGGATTACGATTGTGAAAGGGGTCTTCGGCGTCGTTGCCGAGGCGTGGAAATACCCTTCCGTTTCCCACACCTTGTACCACTTCGATTCGACCTCAGCCGGGTCGTAGGCCTTGGCCAGCGAGACTTCCTTCATCACGAGCTTCCTTCGAGGAGAACTGGCACAGGCCAGCGGGGCTTTCTTATCACACGGGCTCGTCGTCTGCGGCAACTTTTCCGCCGGTCCGGTCAAGCCGACGCTGACAAAGCACAGCCTCGACGAGATGGCCTGCGCTATGATGATAGCTGGATCGCTACAAACCCGATGAGCACCGTCGCCAATTCCTATCGTTCCATCGTCGCTAACCTTCCCATTTTCCGTCGTCGGCTGCTCACCTTTGGCCTGCTCGGGATGACACTGATCTGGCCGGTTCGTTCGGTTCCGGCTGAGACGTCACCTGTGCAAAAAGCGACGGCGGGGCCTGCCACTCCGGCGATACCGCTGCCGGTCCCGACGCCACCGGAGCCCTCGCCGCTGCTGACCGCGCTCAAGCAAGAGCTAGAGCGGTCGATGAAGCGGCTGCGGTTGAAAGGCTATGAGGCCCCCTATTTCATCAGCTACACCCTGCGCGACATCGAAGAAGCCGAGGTGGTCGGGAAGCTCGGTGCCGTCTACGGCAAAGCCCGAGATCATCGCCGAGTGCTTCACGTCGAGGTTCGCGTCGGCAGCTACGAACTGGACAATACTTCGGCCGGTGAGTCGGACGGCGATGCGGATCTGGCGCTCAGTCTTTCGGAAGTTTCGAAAGATGCGCCGCTCGATGACAACTTGGAAGCACTGCGCGGCTCGCTGTGGCTGCTCACCGACCAAAAATACAAGGCGGCGCTGGCATCCTATGCTCGCAAGCGCGCCCGAGGCGTGCGCGACGTCGAGCCCGAGGACAAACTACCGAGCTTTTCCAAGGAAAAGCCAACCAAATTCGTCGGTGAGATACCGCGTTACGATGTCGACTTGGAGCAGATGTCGGAGAGCGTGCGAATCGCCGGGGCAAGGCTCAAACAAGCGCCGGTTCTAGACGGAGAGATCAAGCTCAACGCCGATCGGGTGAGTCGTTACTTCGTCAGCAGTGAAGGGGCCGAGACAATCGAGCATCGAACCATTTTTGCCGCACATCTTTCGGCGGAAGCTCGCGCCAAGGACGGCATGCTGCTGTCGAACGAGCGCGACTTTTATGGGCGTTCTGCGGATCAGCTTCCGACGGCCCAGGTGCTAGCGACGGCGGTCGATGGGTTGGTTCGTGATCTGTCGCTGCTCCAGTCGGCACCCGCTGCGGATCCGTACAACGGTCCGGCGATCCTGATGGAGGAAGCGGCCGGTGTGTTTTTCCACGAAACCATCGGTCACCGTCTCGAAGGAGAGCGCCAAGTCAGCGAGCAAGAGGGCCGCACGTTCAAGGGTCAAATCGGGCAGAAGGTGCTACCCCTGTTTCTATCGGTGCTCGACGATCCGACGCTACAGTTTGTACAGGGTGGGATTCCGCTCAATGGCTTTTATCGCTTCGATGACGAAGGCGTGCCAGCGCGGCCGGTGACGCTGATCGAAAAGGGTACGCTGCGTGATTACTTAAAATCGCGGACGCCGGTGCTCGGATCGTTGCGTTCGAACGGCCATGGTCGAGCCGAGGGCACCAACGACCCGATCGGACGGATGGCCAACTTGGTGGTGAAAGCCGAAAAGACGGTGCCACTCGCGGAGCTGAAGGCCCAGCTTCTCGCCGAGGTCCGTCGCCAAGGCAAGCCCTACGGCCTGATCATCCGCGACATCCTCGGCGGTTCGACGAACACCATGAACTTTGGCAGCCAAACCTTCCGAGGCCAGCCGACGATGGTGTACCGCGTCGATGCCAAGACCGGCGAAGAAACCCTGGTCCGAGGCGTCGAGATGGTCGGCACCCCACTGTCGAGCGTCGCAAAGATTGTGGCCGCATCGGACACCATCGGTGTGTTCAATGGCTTTTGTGGTGCCGAGAGTGGCATGGCTCCTGTCTCGACGGTTGCCCCAGCCGTACTGTTTACCGAAATCGAGCTTCAGCGCGCCCAGCATGTCTCGGAAAGGCCGCCTATCCTGCCTCCACCGTGGCGCGACGAAGCTACAATTCCCCGCAAATAAATGAGTACGACCATGCCCGATCCAACGTCTTCAGCGCTGTCACTGGACCGCGATCCGAATCAGACCTGTGCCGAGCTGCTCCGTTTTGTCGATGAATCACCGACGCCCTATCACGCGGTGGCGAGCAGTGCTGCTCGGCTCTTGGCCGTCGGGTTTTCTGCGGTTGCCGCGAGCGCCGATTTTTCAGGGCTGGCACCGGGCCCATACTTTACGACCGCAGGGGACGGGACGTTGATCGCGTTTGTGCGGCCTCGGCGACCGGTTCAGGGCTTTCGGATCGTGGGTGCGCACACCGATAGTCCAAACTTGCGACTGAAGCCACGGGCGCTCTACGAAAAGGCCGGCTATCTGCAACTCGGCGTCGAGGTCTACGGTGGCGTGCTGCTCAATAGTTGGCTCGATCGCGACCTGATCCTGTCGGGACGGGTGATCGTCCGGGGAGACGATGAGCGATTGTCGACGCGCTTGATTACGCTCAAGCAGCCAATTGTCCGAGTGCCGCAGCTTGCCATTCACCTCGATCGCGAAATCAGCGAAAAAGGCCTGCTGCTCAATCGCCAAGAACACATGGTCCCGATCCTTGGGCTTGGGGATCCCAAGAACCCGCGTTCGAACGGAGACAGCGCGCTGCTGGCCGAGCTTTGTGCCCACGAGTTAAGACTCAGTCCAAAACAGATCGTGGGCTGGGAGCTGCATCTTCACGACAGCTTGCCAGCGACGCGGGCGGGTCTTGGCAACGAGCTGATTTTGGCTCCGCGACTCGACAACCTGGCGATGTGTCACGCGGGACTGGAAGCGCTGCTGCGGACGTTTGGGATCGACGATGACAGTGGCTATGCGAAAGTGGTGGCACTGTTTGACCACGAAGAGGTCGGATCGAGCAGCGACCACGGTGCCCAGTCGGCGCTGTTGCCTCGGGTGCTCGAACGGCTGGTGCTATCGACGGGCGGGAGTCGCGAGAGTTATCACCAAGCGCTCGGTCGTTCGCTGTGTGCTTCGACGGACATGGCCCATGCCGTGCATCCCAACTACGCCGATCGTCACGAGCCGAACCACCGACCGTTACTCAACGGTGGGCCGGTCGTAAAGTACAACTCACAGCAGCGCTACGCGACCTCGTTACCGACGGCAACCGCTATCTTTGAGCTGGGCAAACAGGCGGGCGTCGAGGTGCAGCAGTACGTCCATCGCACCGACCTCCCTTGTGGCAGCACCATCGGCCCGATTGTGTCGACGCTGTTGGGGATTCCGACGGTGGATCTGGGCAACCCGATGCTGAGCATGCACTCGGTACGAGAGATGGCCGGGGCTGCGGATCCCGAAAAGATGTCGCGGCTACTTGCCCGCTTTTTGCTCAGCCGTGATCCCGTCTGAGTCAAGCCGCATCAAAACAGTCGCGCATCAAGGTTTGGGAAGAGGTTGTCGCGGGACTCGCAGTCCGCGAGGAAGGCTTCGTCGATGGTTCCGGCTTCGATGTCTGCGGCGAGTCGGCCAAATCGCTGAAGGTGCATGCGGACCCTCGACTCGGCGTACGAGACAGCGGTACCGGTCTTCATAATAAACGCCCAGTCGGAAGACTGCATCAGCAGTAGCTCTCGTCCGGCCTGCGCGAGTGCCCGCTGGAGGAGCGTCACCTTCGCATCGTCCTCTTTGGCCACAAACTTTCCGACCAGCTCGTGCAGCTTGGTTTCGGCGTGGTGGATGTGACGATAAATCCAGTCGTTGCTGTTATCGATCCATACCGCCGAGTAACCGCCTTCGCCCCACGACGAGGGTGCCGGATCGCAAACGGCGTTGACCGGATAGTCGCTGAGGTACCCGGATGCCGTCTGAAGCTGCACCTCGCTGCCGGGTTGGCTACACAGGCGCAGCACCTCGCCGAGGAACGTTGGTCCCTCGAACCACCAGTGCCCGAACAGCTCGGCATCATACGGCGACACGATGATCGGGCGACGATCCATGCGCTGCGACAGCCACGACACCTGCGCCTGCCGTTTTTCAACGAAGTCTCGCGCATGCTCACGGGCCCTGATGCGTGCAGCCTCGGGCGAGTACATCGCTTTGTCCTGCAAGTCGATGCGCGGTCCGGTTACGCGATGGTACTTGTAGCCGGTGTGAACACGAATCCCATCGGGATGGATGTACGGCGCGATCTCTTCCAGCGAGCGATCGAAACCGATATCGCGATAGAAATCGCGATAGACACCATCGGCAGGATAGCCCTCGGTCGATGACCAAACCTGCTTCGAGGACATTAGATCACGGCCAAACGCAGCCACCCCGGAGCGAGTAAAGATCGGTGCATGCAATCCGAGTGGAGGCCGAGGCCGCGCATAGGTCAGGCCGTGTGCGTCGAGGAAGAAGAAGCGCAGGTTGAGCTCTCCGAGCAGCTCATCGAGTCCGTCGACATAACCGCACTCCGGGAGCCAGATGCCGCGAGGATAGCGACCAAAACACTCGCGATAGTGACGCACCGCGATGAGTAGCTGCGCCCGCCGGGCTGATGGCTCCCGAATCACCGGCAGATAGGCATGGGTGGCGCAGGTGGTGATGATTTCCAGCGCGCCGCGCTCCTGCAGGTTGGCAAATGCGGCGACCAGATCCCCATCGAGAGAGCGGTACAGTGCCCGCAGCTCGGTAAAGCGCGACAGATAGAAGCGCACCAGCTCGGCCTGCACCGGGTTGTCTTTGGTGCGGCTTAGCTCGTCCTCGCCAAGGCGCAGCAAGCGGTCGAGATACGCCCGATAGCGCTCGCCGAGCAGTGTATCGCGGAGCATCGAGCACAGCGTTGGCGATAGCGATAGCGTCAGGCATGGTGTCGAGCCAGCCCTAAGAAGCTGGGTCAGCTCGGAAATCAGCGGCAGGTACGTGGCCGTGATCGCCTCGTAGAGCCAGTTTTCCTCCAAGTGATACGGATTTTCGGGGTGCCGCACAAACGGTAGGTGTGCGTGCAGAAGTAGGAGTAAGTCACCCCGAGCACTGGCGGACATTAGAGCCCTCCGCTCTTCCCCGGTGGATGGCTGCTGCTGGGAGATCCACCCGATGGTGCATCGACAATCCACTCGGATTCATGAACTGGCAGTTGGTGGGCGAGCGGCATGGTGCCGGTGCGCCAGGGGAGTGCGCGCTCTTGGTGCGGCTGCTCGGGCCTGGACAGAACGATGTGTTCGCGCTGCTTGCCATCGCTGTGGACCGGCTGGACATGAGCCCACTCGACCGCAGTCTCCGTCGACGGCTGCGTGGGGGGCAGGCGCAGCGGGTGCGACTGGGCGATCGGCGAAAACAGACCTTCTGCGGTCAGCAGACCGACGGCGGCGCGGAGATGAGCTCCAGCGCGAGGCGACTCCAGGTACTTTTTGCCGTGGCGAGCGTGAAGATGCAGGTCACGGATTTCGCGGTGTTCGCGACCACCCGTCGCCGCTTGGGTTGTCACAAAGATCCGGAGCACCAGCCGACCGGCACCTTCCGCAATCCCGAGCTGCCGGTGCGCCGTCGCAAACCCCGCGTCCGTTACTTCCCAGTAGATGAAGTACCAGTGCGGGTCTTTCGAGAGGATCTCAACCTCGTCGCGCCCATACGTCTCCGGAAGATCGCCGTCGTGCGAGCGCTCGTGTCCGCCGGCTGTCCGTCGCTTGGGCTTGTGGTCCGGCGCGGCTTGCTCGTTTTTGCCGACGTCTTTGGGATGACTCACCACCGACGTCGCATCCTCCCCGGTTTGGGTCGGCAAGGCGTTTGCTTCCGTGTCTTTGGTGAAAACCATGGCAACTCCATCTTCGCCGCTTGGCTTCGGCTCGTCGTCGTGGCCTAGCGTCGTTCCCCAGTAAACTGTCTGACGGTGGCAATATCGCTTCGGATCTGCGCGACCAGCTCCACCACCGAAGGAAACTTCCGCTCGTCACGCAGCCTGGCCACAAAACAAAGTCGCAGCTCGCGGTCATACAGCGAAGGCAGTTCGACTCCGTCGCCAACCAAGAGATGCGCTTCCACGGACAGCGGCGGTTCCTTGGCTGCGAAAGCAGAAGGGCCCAGGAATGTTGGATTATATCCGACGTTCACTGCGGCGGGGTGGCTTGCCTCGACCATCGGAATGTCGGACGGAAAAGACGAGCCAGCAGCGGTCAAGATCTCGGCCCAGGCCGCATAGACACCGGGCTTCACCTTGACGTCGCTGTGACAGCGCAGGTTGGCAGTCGGAACCGAGATCGTGCGACCGCGACCCGCGCCGTGGACGACGGTTCCTTCCAGTTCGGCTGGCCGACCGAGGAGTAGCGCAGCCCGATCGAGGTCGCCATCGCTGAGCGCCCGACGAATGAGCGTCGAGGAGCATGTCACTTGTTCACTGCCTGGGGTTGTGACCGAGACGGCAGAGAGCACCGTGACCTGGGCTCCCTGCGATTCGCCGAGTATTTTCGCGAGCAGCGCACCGTCGCCCGTCCTACCACGGCCGAACCGAAAGTCGTGGCCGACACAAACGGCGCGCAGCTTGGGACCGGCCAGCAGGATTCGTTCGACAAATTCGGTCGCGGTAAGTTGTGCAAACGCTGCATCAAAGCGCTGCTCGATGACGAAATCGGCACCCGCGAGCAACAGCAACTCTCGCTTACGCCGTGCCGACAGGAGCAACGACGGAGCACTCTGGGGTGAAATCACCGTCGCTGGATGTGGTGCAAACGTCATCGCCACCACTTTGCCGCTCGCCCCGACCCGTTCGCGAGCCGATGCAATGAGCGCTTGGTGACCGCGATGGACTCCATCGAAGTTTCCGATGACCAGCGCGCAGGACTCTGTCTGCGAGACAGAAGCCGCGAACTCCTCGTAGCTGGCAAAGACTGGCATGGTGTCGAGCGGCAATTGGCACCGCCGGGCGGGCGGTATAGCGCGGAGCGGCGAAGATGTCTAGCGGGCTACAAGCAAGCACAGCCGGGAATGCCGACGGAGCCGAGGACGGCAGCCGTTTTGGTTACGCCGCCTTCTTCTTTTTCTTCTGGTACAGGAAGTATCCGCCAGCGCCCATCGCGACGAAGACCAGCGTGAGCAGGATGGGGCTGTGGGCGATGATCGAGATCAGAATTGTCACCACTGACAAGATGAAGGCGATCGGAAACATCACCACACTCACCAGGAAGCGACCTGCCGAGCCGAGGAACGGGATGATATCGAGCAGCGTGTTGATCGGGCCAAAGAACAGGATCAGGCCGAACCACATCATTAGGAAGCCGACGAGCCGCAACACCCAACCAACGGTTTTGTGCTCGCTGGCGAGCGTCTGAATCGCTTCCTCGCGGGATCCGGGCAACGCCCGAAACAGCGAAGTTTCCTTGTCTTTGTAGGCGCGCATCGAGCCACCATCGAGCTGACCGAACAGCGTCACTTTGGCACCGGGACGCAGGGCCGAAAATTCGATGCGGACGTCTCCGATCTCGGGCTGGCTGAGCGTGCCCGAACCTCGGAACAGATACTTGTCATCGACGAGGGCGTAGCCCTGTGGTTTGCGGGCAGCGATTGCGTCGGCTTTGCGCTCGGCCTTGCCGACCTCGGCGGGGGCTGGACGAGGCTTCTTGACCGAACGACCCTTCCGTTTCTTCTTTTTGCTTTTCTTGTCTTCGCTGGCGTCGTCGGCTTTGTCCGCAGCCGGCTTCACCGCATCGCCATCGGGCTTGGCTGCATCCGCAGCCGGCTTGGCCTCGGCACCGTCGGTCTTGGCCTCATCGGCGGGTTTGGTTTCATCGGCCCCAGCGCCCTTGACCATATCGGCGGTTAGCTTGAGCGGCTCGGCACTCGGCAGGCTGGCTTCTTGGGGCTCGAAGGGGTAGGCACCGACCGTGGCCTTCTGCGCAAAAAAGCTAGCGTCCTGAATGGGCAGCGCGATGTTTTCGTGCCCCTTCGGGTTTTCCATTTCCGTCGGCAGCTTGGGTTTGCCGGTCCACCCCTTGGTGTAAGTGACCGTGCGGGTCTCGACCTTCTTGCCGCCCGTCTTCTTTTCCGTCGAGGTCTTGACGTTTTCTACCCAAGCCCACATCTGTACGTTGCGGTGCAGGCTCAGATAGCTGCCGGGATGAAGCAACTCTGGATCGCCGACCTTCTCATCGGTCTTGAGGTCACCGGTGACCGAAACGAACTTGCCATTTAGGCTGCTGTCGACGCTGGCAGGGTTTGCCACCACCGATTTTTTGGCGACCTCCGAGAGATCGACGCGGCCCTCGTTCATCCAAAGCACGATGAACGAGCAAATAAATAGCAAGCCACCAACGGCGACACCCTTGATGGAGTCAACCAAATTGGTGCCAAGCCCCTTCTCTTCTACCGACGTGAACTGGTCAGACATGTTGTCCTCGATTGCGCATGAATGTACCCCTCCTCACCATTACGCCACCCCCCAAAAACCAAGACGGTTCAAGGTATCACAGCCAACAGAGTCGTCTCAACTTTGCAATCACTGAGGCTTTCTGCGGATCGGCAACAAGTTTCTCTTCGCTATGTTATTGTAAGAACAGGCAACATTTTTATTCGAGAGGTCCCCATGTTGCGCCGAACAAGCAGCCGCAAGAATCAAACTGTACGCCGCGAAGTTTCGACTCGCTCTGTTGCGGAAGGCTGTGAGCTGGGACCCGTTCCGCTGCACCTGGAGCTTCCCGTTCCCGACGCAGTCGCACGCTATTCCAACTCGATGACGACCACCCCGGCAGAAAAGCCCGCCGGTTCGTGTGTGATCGTCATAAACCTTCATAGCGAGGATTCGGAAGACGAGTAAGCGTCTCGTCGCGCCTTACGTCGGCGGATGTCGCGGCGGTAGTCGACCCGCAGCAAGCTCACGCCACAGTTCGAGGAGCTGTCGTCTGGAATCCTCTGGGCCTTTTTGGTTATCAATGATCCAGGTGGCAGCCTCTCGACGGGCTGCACGAGTTGCCTGCGATTTGATACGAGCGCGGGCCTCGGTTTCAGACAGACCACCGCGACTGACCGCTCGGCTGACCTGAAGCTCTTCAGGGATATCGACGACGATCAATCCGTCGAGTCCTTGATAGATGTTGTTTTCGACGATCAGTGCCGCTTCGTAGACGATCACTGTTGCGCCGCTCTGCATGGCCAGTTGCATCCGGCGCGCACTTTCAGCCGCGATGGCTGGGTGGGTGATCTGGTTGAGGAGGCGACGGGCCGAATCGTCGCCAAAGACTCGAGCTGCGAGCTGTTTGCGGTCAAGGGCAGGCTCTTCCCCGCCTTGCTCTGCCTGTTCCATCAGCACCGATGGACCAAACGCCGCAACGATTTGGCGATAGGCGGGCTGACCCGGCTTCACCACATCGCGGGCAACCTCATCCGCGTCGATGACAGTCGCCCCGAGCTCGCGCAGATGCCGGCCGATGGTGCTTTTACCGGACGCAATTCCGCCAGTCAGACCGACAACCAAGGGTCGGTTCATCGTGCGCTCACAGCATGCAGCCCGGTGCCGGGGTATCGACGCAGGGTGTAGGTACGCAGCCCCACTGCTGGGTTCCCTTGTCCATGGTGCACTTGGCCCCATCGCCACAGGTGTTGGTGCCAGCATCGGGAGCGCACTGCTGAGTACAGAAGTACGTCGGCCTCGATGGATCTTGCAGAAGCTGCGAGCAGATGGTGGCCGAGCTGTTGGTGCGACACTCGACCCCGGCTGCGCTCGTGCAGTATTTGCCTACACCGAGGCTGTTTCCGGGATCACCGGGCTTGCCACAACAGGACCGTGTGGCCATGTCGCCAGAAGTGGCCATGTCGCCAGCGTCGTTGGTCACTTCTTCTTTGGTACAGGCAACGACAGCGACAGTGAGAAATCCAAAGCAGGCCAGGGAGATGAGGGTGGATGTGCGAACGTGTGTCATGACTCGCGGAGCGTATCAATGCGAGTCCAGGTGTCAATCCTGGCGGGAACCAGCCAATCCGGTCGCGACCCGGCTGCTCGTTAGTGCTTGGCTGGCGTTGCGGGGGCCCCCGGCGCTGCTGGTGCGGTGGGGGCAGTCGCCGGAGCAGTGGCACCGATCGCATCGATGTTCAGGCCCAGGATGGCCAGCTCAGTGCCCGAGAAGAAGAAGCCGGCTTCGCGACGTACATTTTCTGGCGAATCACTGCCATGGACCGCGTTCTGGCTGACGTCGGTGCCAAATTTTTGCCGAAGTGTGCCGGGCGCAGCCTTCTTCGAGTCGGTGGCACCCATTAGGTCGCGATACTTGTGAATCGCGTTTTCGCCCTCGAGTACCAGCGCCATGATCGGCCCCGACGACATGAAGTCGGTCAAACCCTCGAAGAACTTCTTGCCCGTGTGGACCGCGTAGAAGATCTTGGCCTGCTCCTTCGACAGCCTGGTCATACGGACCGCGACCGGCTTCAAGCCCGATGACGCCATGTCTTGGATGATGTGCCAGGTGCTGCCCTTGCCAACGGCATCGGGCTTGACCATCGCCAGGGTGTATTCGATAGCCATATGAAGAGATCTCCTTCAGAGGGTTGGTCAGCGCTACGTCTTGCAGCACATGACCGCTTTGGGCGACGATTTTGAACCAGGTCGAGGCGGAAGGAAAGCTCGATCCGGACCTCGCCGGTCGGGCTAGGGTCGCACCGCGATGGCGTCGATTTCGATCAGGGCACCACGTGGCAGGCCTGCCGCTTGGATGGTTGTTCGCGCCGGAGGTTCGTTTGGGAAGCAGCGACCATAGATGCCGTTAACGGTCGCAAAGTCACCCATGTTGCCCAGGTAGATGGTGCAGCGTACGACATGCTGGAAATCACAGCCTGCCGCACTGAGCACCGCCTGTAGGTTTTTCATGACCTGCTCGGTCTGGGCGGCCACATCGCCAGCGCCCACAAGCTGGCCGGTTTCGGGCGACAGCGGAATTTGCCCAGAGCAAAACACGAGGTTGCCGGTCACGATGGCCTGCGAATACGGCCCAATCGCCGCTGGTGCCGAAGAGGTCGAGACTACTGTGCGTGCTGGATTCATAGACACGCTTTTTATCACAGTAGGACGTACTGGAACTTCCGACAAACGTCAGCGTATGATCGTCGGCCATGAGCATCGTAGCCCGACACCTTGTGACCCCACGACTCGACATCAAGTTCCTGGACACTGGCGGCGCTGGACAGCCGGTGGTGTTTGTTCACGGCAACATCTCGACCGGTGAGTTCTTTTCGGACCTGCTGCTCAAGTTGCCTGCCCAGTATCGCGGGATCGCGCCCGATCTACGCGGCTTTGGCGACACCGAGCCGAAGCCGATCGATGCCACGCGGGGCGTGGATGACTTCGTCGATGATCTCCACAGCCTGCTCACCACGCTCGAAGGCGTCGCGGGAAAGCGCGTCGTGTTGTGTGGCTGGTCCGTGGGTGGCTCGGTGGTGATGCGTTACGCGATGAAGTATCCCGATCAAGTGGCCGGTCTGGTGCTGGAAGCCCCGATGTCGCCGTATGGATTCGGTGGAACCCGTGATGCCGTGGGTACGCCGTGCTTTGCGGACTTCGCAGGCTCTGGTGCCGGGACTGCCAGCCCGCAGTTTGTCGAGTGTCTGGCCAAAAAGGATCGCAGCGCGGACAGCGACTTTTCGCCACGCAAGATCGTCCGCAGCTTCTTGTTCAAATCGGGCTTCCAGTTGCCGGCCGAAGAGGAAGATCGCCTGGTCGACGAAATTCTGAAGACGCAACTTGGGGCCGATCATTATCCCGGCGATGCCGCGGGATCGGCGAACTGGCCGACGCTGGCTCCGGGTGTGCGGGGCATGAACAACGCGATCTCGGCCAAGTTTGTGAACCTATCGGGATTTGCCAAGGTTTCGCCGCAACCGAAGGTGCTGTGGATTCGAGGCACCGACGACCAGATCGTGTCAGATACGTCGCTGTTTTGTTTTGGATTTCTCGGCAAGCTGGGGGTGATTCCGGGCTGGCCGGGCGACGAGTCGTATCCGCCGCAGCCGATGGTGTCGCAGATGCGAGCGCTGCTCAGCGACTATCGCGCCCACGGTGGTAAGTTTGAGGAAGTGGTGCTGTCCGACTGTGGGCACTCGCCGCATCTAGAGAAACCGATGGAGTTCCGTGAAAAGCTCCTCGGTTTCCTGGCCGAACTGGGCGTCTAGGCGCTGGCCTTTTTGGTCTTCAAAGCGGCGTGGGCAGCGGCGAGACGAGCGATGGGCACTCGGTAAGGTGAACACGACACGTAGTCGAGCCCGAGCTTGTGGCATAGCGCAATGCTCTCGGGATCGCCGCCGTGCTCGCCGCAGATGCCGACTTCTAGGCCGGGCCGCGTTTGGCGACCGAGTCGCACCGCCATCTCCATCAGCTTGCCGACGCCGCGCTCATCTAGGGTCGCGAACGGATTTTTCGGCAGCAGTCCCCGAGACAGGTACTCGACCAGGAAGCTGGCCTCTGCGTCATCGCGAGAGATTCCGAAGGTGGTCTGCGTCAGGTCATTGGTGCCAAACGAGAAAAACTCGGCAAACTCGGCGATCTGATCGGCGGTGAGTGCTGCGCGAGGAATCTCGATCATCGTACCGAACTGGTACTCGACGGAGATACCCTGCTCGGCCATGACTTTTTTGGCTTCGGCTTCGAGGAGTGTGCGCTCCATCTGGAGCTCACTCGACAGCGCGACGAGCGGAATCATGATCTTGGGCTTCACGACGATGCTATCGCGCTGGCAGGCGCAGGCCGCCTCGAAAATGGCGCGAACCTGCATCCTGGTCAGCTCGGGCAGGTGGATGCCGAGACGGACTCCGCGTAGACCGAGCATTGGGTTCTGTTCACGCAAAAACTGCACCGCATGCAGCATCCGCTGCTTCACATCGAGTTCATTGTGCAGGAGCTCGGAATCGCCGTCGCTCAACTTGATGCGGGTTTCCAAGATCGCCACTTCGCGGAGCAGCTCGTCGTGGCTCGGTAAAAACTCGTGTAGCGGCGGATCGATCAAGCGAATCGTCACGGGCAGGCCGTTCATGATTCGGAACAGTCCGTCGAAATCGGCGCGCTGGAACGGGAGCAATCGACGGAGCGGCTCGACACGCTCGGCATCGCTGCGGGCCAGGATCATGGCCTGGATGTGCGGGAGCCGCTCGGGCTCGAAGAACATGTGCTCGGTACGACACAGTCCAATACCCTGGGCCCCGTAGTCGCGGGCTCGCTTGGCGTCGCGGGGATAGTCGGCGTTGGCCCACACCCCAAGCCGACGGAAGCGATCGGCCATCCCGAGCAGCTTCAGCAGGTAGGGATCGCGGATGTCGGGGAGCACCGTCTGGAGCTGGCCCGCGAACACCTCGCCGGTGGTGCCATCGATCGAGACGAAGTCGCCCTCTTTGAAGACGCGGCCACCGACACTGAATGTGCGGTTGTTGACGTCGATCTCAAGGGCGGCTGCTCCGACGACAGCGGGCTTGCCGAATTGACGGGTGACGAGCGCGGCGTGGCTGGTGCGTCCACCTCGGCTGGTGAGGACGCCTCGTGCGGCGAGGATGCCGTGGACATCGTCGGGCTTGGTTTCAGCGCGAACCAGAATCACGGCCTTTTTGTCGACCTTGGCGAGTCGCTCGGCGGTGTCGGCATCGAAGGCGATTTCTCCGACGGCCGCACCCGGTGCGACGTTGAGCCCCGTCGCAATCAGATCGCCAGCGGCTTTTCGTTCCTTTTTGGCCTTGGGGTCAAACTGCGGGTGGAGGAAATACTCGATGTGACTCGGCGAGACGCGTAGGACCGCTTCCTCGGCAGAGATGAGCCCCTCGCTACAAAGGTCGACGCTGAGGCGGACGGCGGCCTGGGCGGTACGTTTGGCATCGCGAGTTTGCAGGATCCACAGCTTGCCGCGCTCGATGGTGAACTCGACGTCTTGGACATCACGGTAGTGGCGCTCGAGCTTTTGGCAGATGTCGCGGAACTCAGCAAAGATCGCCGGCATCTTGGTTCCTAGGGCGGCGATGCGATCGGTCTGACGGGTGCCGGAGACGACGTCTTCGCCTTGGGCGTTGACCAAAAAGTCGCCCTCGAGCTCGTTTTCGCCAGTCGAGACGTTGCGCGTTGTGGCGACGCCGGTGCCCGAGGTTTCACCGAGGTTGCCGAAGATCATCGCAACGATGCAGACGGCCGTGCCGAGGTTATCCGCGATGTTAGAGGCACGGCGGTAGTCGATGGCGCGTTTGCCGTTCCACGAGCGGAACACCGCCTCGGTGGCCAATCGGAGCTGCTCGTAGGGATCGTCGGGCATGCTGTGGCCCGCGAGCTTGGCGATGATCGACTTGAACTCATCGGTAATCCGACGGAGGTCCGCCTCGCTGAGGTTGGCATCGTTTTCGACGCCGCTCTGCTTACGGGCGTGGGCCAACACTTCCTCGAACGGCTCGTCGGGAAGATTCAGTACAACAGTGCCAAACATCTGTACCAAGCGACGGTATGAGTCGTACACGAAGCGCGAGTCACCGGTTAGCTTGGCCATTCCGGCGGCGACTGCCTCGTTGAGGCCGATGTTCAACACTGTGTCCATCATTCCGGGCATCGAGAATTTGGCCCCAGAGCGACAGGAGACGAGCAGCGGATTGCTTGGATCACCAAGGCGCTTGCCGGTCAGTTCTTCGACGCGGCGAAGCGCGGCCAGCTCTTCTTCCCACATCCCGGCGGGAAACTTGGCACCCTCGGCGAGGAAGGCATTACAGGCGGCCGTGGTGACGATAAAACCCGGTGGGACAGGTACGCCAATCCTCACCATGTCGGCGAGGTTTGCTCCTTTGCCTCCCAGGAGTCCTCGAACTCCGTCCCAAGAGCCACAATTCTGCTCTGCGGCATCGAGTTCCGAAAACAGATATACCCACTTGGCAGAGCTTGTCTGGAAAGGGGTTGCGGCTTGAGCGGACATGATGAGATACCTCCTATCGACCGATTCTTTAGGGTCTGTTCTAGCAACTTGAGTACGCGGGCAGAGTAACACCAGCCGTATTTCGAGTAGGGCGAGCAGGGCACGATGGACAAAGGGCAAACGATGACTGCTGGGGGGTCCACTTTGGCTGTCGCCGGTCCGCTGCGGCTGGATGTTGCGGGGATCGGGCGGCTGATTGCGTTGCTGTGGGCGGCGGGCTATCGGGTGATCGGCCCAACGGTGGGCGAGGGTGCGATTGTGTACGGCGAGGTCCGTACGACCGCTGACCTGCCGATCGGCTATACCGATGAGCAAGATGCCGGGCACTACCGCTTGCTGCGGCGGGATGATGGGGCGCTGTTTGGCTACAACGTCGGCCCGCACTCGCTCAAGCGGTTGCTTTTGCCGCCACGTGAGCGCCTGTTTACGACGATTCGCACGGGCAAAAAGATCGAGGTCCAGCCGGAGCCGCTACCCAGTGAAAAGGTGGCGTTTCTTGGGGCCAAGGCCTGCGAGCTGCGGGCGATGCAGACGCAGGACCGCGTGTTTTCAAGCGAACAACACCCCGATCTGCAATATCTGGCACGGCGCAAAGGCATGTTCATCGTTGGGGTGAGCTGTACCAAGGCGGGCGGTACTTGTTTCTGTTCGTCGATGGGCAGCGGTCCCAAGGTTGAGGATGGAGCCGATCTGGCGCTGACCGAGGTGGTGGGGCCTCAGGAGCACTATTTTGTCGTCGAGGTGAAGTCGGCAGCGGGGGCCGATTTGGTGGCCCAGTTGGCGCTTTCACCCGCGTCGGTGGACGAACGTCGTCAAGCAGAGCTGCGGGTGGCGGACGCGGCGACCCAGATGGGACGACATCTGGCGACGGTGGGGCTGAAAGAACTGTTGGTACGCTCATCGGAAAGTTCCCACTGGGATTCGATCGCGTCACGCTGTCTGTCGTGTGCCAACTGCACGCTGGTCTGCCCGACCTGTTTTTGCAACACCGTCGAGGATGTCACAGAACTTGAAGGCGATCATTCTGAGCGCTGGCGACGCTGGGATTCCTGTTTCCATGACGATTTTTCGTATCTACATGGGGGCTCGGTTCGCCAGTCCGTCAAGTCTCGTTACCGGCAGTGGCTGACCCATAAGTTGTCGACTTGGATCGATCAGTTTGGAACCTCCGGCTGTGTTGGCTGTGGCCGCTGCATCACGTTTTGTCCCGTCGGAATAGACCTTACCGCCGAGTGTAAAACACTCCAAGCGAGCAACCCATGAACCCTAGCGGAAATGCCTTTACGCCGCAGATGCTGGCGCTACCGTTTTTTACGGGCTTTGGTCCAGATGAACTCCAGATCCTGTGGAAGCACAGCCGTCCGGTGAGCTGGCCCGCCGATACCGAGGTGATCCGAGAAGGACAGGTAGCAACGGAGTTTTTTCTGATTCTCGACGGTAAATTGATGGTGCAGACGCATGTACCGGGACGCGGCGAGATCACCCTCCAGACGCTGTTGCGCGGCGATGTGCTGGGTTGGTCGTGGCTGACCGCCAACGCGAGCTTTTCGTTTTCGGCGCGGACGGTGCAGGCCTCTTCGGCGCTGGCGTTCGATGGTACGACGCTCTTGCGGGAGTGTGAGCATCATCCCAAGCTCGGCTACTTGCTGATGCGACGGTTTGCGCTCGTGATGAGTGATCGACTTCGTCACACCCGACTTCAGCTTCTCGACTTGTATGCTCCGCCGCGTACGAGCGGTGCGTTTCCGGTGATCAAGAAGCGATGAGTACCTTGCTTGCGTACCCGCCGATCGAGCGCACCTCCTCGCTGGTTCCCAGCCCGTATGTGGTGCGGCGCTTCGTCTGTGATACTGCGGACACCTTTACGCTGACCCTGTCGCCAGAATCAGGTGGGGACGCGCTTCGCTTTTTGCCGGGCCAGTTCAACATGCTCTATGCGTTTCCGACGGGAGATGTCCCGATTTCGGTGAGCGGTGCGGCGTCACGACGGGATGTGCTGATTCATACGATCCGCGCCGTTGGGCCGGTGACGAGAGCACTGGCGCAGTTGCGACGCGGTGACACGGTGCTGGTACGAGGCCCGTTTGGGGTGCCGTGGCCCATCGAAAAAGCCGTCGGCCATGATGTGGTGTTGGTGGCGGGAGGCATCGGGCTGGCACCGCTGCGGCCGGTGCTGTATCACGTCCTTCGTCATCGCAGACAGTTTGGCCGGGTCGTGGTGCTGTATGGGGCGCGCACCCCGAGCGATGTCCTATATCGTCGCGAGCTTGCCAAGTGGCGCAGTCGTACCGACCTACAGCTTGAAATGACCGTCGATCGCAGCGACCCCTCCTGGCATGGCGACGTCGGGGTGGTGACCCAACTGCTGGACCGGGCGCACTTCGAGCCTGCTAACACCATTGCTATGATCTGCGGCCCAGAGGTGATGATGCACTTCTCGCAACTGGCGTTGGCGAAGCGCGGGGTGCCCGATTCGCAGATATTTGTGTCGATGGAGCGCAACATGAAGTGCGGCGTCGGGAGCTGTGGACACTGTCAGCTCGGACCGCTTTTTATCTGCAAGGACGGTCCGGTGTTCGACTATCCACGCATCGCTCCGGTGTTCTCGGTGAAGGAGCTGTAGGATGAAAGCCAAAGCTCGTCCGAGGCTGGCGGTCTGGAAGTTTGCGTCGTGTGACGGCTGTCAGTTAAGCCTCCTCGATTGCGAAGACGAGCTGTTGCGACTCGCAGAGGTGGTGCAGTTCGCTAACTTCGTCGAGGCATCGAGTAAGGTTGAACGCGGACCCTACGATGTGTCGCTGGTCGAGGGTTCGATCACCACGGAGCACGATCGCCAGCGCATCCTCGAGGTTCGCAAAAGTTCCCAAGTCCTGATCACGATCGGGGCGTGCGCTACCTCCGGCGGGATTCAGGCGCTGCGAAACGGTGCTGACGTCGCTGAATTCACTCGGCACGTCTATGCTCACCCCGAGTACATCTCGACGCTGCGGGAGAGTACGCCGATCTCGGCGCACGTCAAAGTCGACTATGAGCTGTTTGGCTGTCCGATCAACAAGTTGCAGCTTCTCGAGGTCATCGCGGCGCTTTTGCAGGGGCGCAAGCCGCTGATTCACTCGCACTCGGTGTGCGTCGACTGCAAGCTGCGCGGTACACCGTGCCTGACGGTGACGCGAGGCATTCCGTGTCTGGGCCCGGTCACGCATGCGGGCTGCGAGGCGCTCTGTCCGAGCTACGGTCGCGGCTGTTTTGGTTGTTATGGACCGAAAGAATCGAGCAATCCGGCGTCGCTTACCGCGCATCTGCACGATTACCTGGGCCAGCCGGATGTGGCGCTTTCGAGGCTGCTTAGCTCGTTTACCACCCAGGCGGCACCTTTTGTGCAGGCTCGCAAGCGCTTTGAGCCCGTGACTTGATAAGCTGCACGCCGATCTTCTGCGACGACGATCCAATCCGATCATGAGCGACCTGAACGAACCTCCCCCGTCGAATGAGAGCGAGTTGCGTGTGCGAGCTGGGGCGAAGACCCGCACCATCAACGTCGATTACCTGGCTCGCGTTGAGGGAGAGGGGGCGCTGTATGTGAAGACCCGAGGCGATGTCGTCGAGGATGTGAAGCTGCGGATTTTCGAACCACCGCGCTTTTTCGAGGCGTTTTTGCGCGGTCGGTTGGCGAGCGAGGCTCCGGACATCACAGCGCGCATCTGTGGAATCTGTCCTGTCGCGTATCAGATGAGTTCGTCGCACGCCATCGAGCGGGCGCTCGGTATCAGCATTACGCCGACGATCCGTGCGCTGCGACGGCTGCTCTACTGCGGCGAGTGGATCGAGAGCCACGGCCTCCACATCTACATGCTGCACGCGCCCGATTTTCTTGGATTCACCGACGTGGTGGCACTCGCCAAAGCGTTCCCCGAGGTCGTGCGTGGTGGGCTACAGCTCAAAAAGTCCGGCAACGAGATTCTGCGGGTACTCGGTGGTCGCGAGATCCACCCAATCAACATTCGGATCGGTGGTTTTTACAAATTACCGACGGTGGCTGACCTAATGACGCTGCGTGAGCCGCTGCTTCGCGCTCGCGATCAGGCGCTTCAGACGGTTCGCTGGGTGGCCGGTTTTCCGTTTCCCGACGTGCAGCGTGATTATGATTTTGTCAGCTTGTGGCATCCCGACGAGTATCCGCTCAATGAAGGGCAGCTCGTGTCGCACTCGGGGCTGCGGATCGCTCCGAGTGAGTTCGAGTCACACTTCGACGAAGTCCATGTCGCCCACTCGAACGCCCTGCATGCGCAAAAGCGAGCCGATGGTGGCGCATATCTCGTCGGTCCGCTGGCGCGCTACAACCTGTGCGGCGACAAGCTGCCGGAGCTGGCCAAACAAGCCGCTCGCGATGCCAGGCTACCGACAACCTGCCGCAATCCGTTCCAGAGCATCATCGTCCGTGCGGTCGAGCTGGTGTTTGCCTGCGACGAAGCGCTGCGAATCATCAGCGACTATCATCCGGAAGGTCCGCCCTTTGTTGCCAGCGAGTTCCGTGCGGGAGAAGGCGCAGCGATCACCTGTGCACCGCGTGGGCTGCTCTATCAACGCTATCGACTGAACCCGGACGGCACGATTGCCGATTGTAAGATCGTGCCGCCGACTTCCCAAAACCAACGCACCATCGAGGACGATCTGCGCGCCGTGGTCCAGCAAGAAATCCGTCGGCCCAAAGCCGAGCTGACCGCCCGCTGCGAGCAGACCATTCGTAACCACGACCCCTGCATCTCGTGCGCGACCCACTTTTTGCGCCTGGAGATCGAGGACGATGCAAACCGTTAGCAAGATCCCTGACCGCAAGCTGTTCGGCACCGACGGCATTCGCGGCATCGCCAATGTTCCACCGATGACCATCGAGACGGCGCTGCGGCTCGGTCGTGCCGTCGCACGTCTTTACCACCGACCCGGCCATCGCGGTCGAATCATCATCGGCAAAGACACCCGGCTGTCCGGCTACATGTTCGAGCAAGCGATGGCCGCAGGCATCTGCTCGATGGGTGCCGACGTCATGCTGTGCGGGCCGCTGCCAACGCCGGGGATTGCGTTCTTGACCTCGTCGATGCGCGCCGATGCTGGGGTGGTGATCTCGGCCAGCCACAACCCCTACTACGATAACGGCATCAAGATATTCGCTGCGGATGGCTTCAAGCTGCCCGATGCCACCGAGGCCAAGCTCGAGGAGCTGATGGCGCAGGGCGAAGACGGCCAACCGCTACCTGCCCCGGAAGACATCGGTCGAGCCCAGCGCATCGACGACGCCAAAGGGCGGTACATCGTCTTTTTGAAGAACTCATTCCCGAGGCGACTTTCTCTCGACGGGCTCAAGATCGTCGTCGACTGTGCCCATGGGGCTGCGTATCGGGTCGCTCCCAATGTGCTTGCGGAGCTAGGCGCAAGTGTGACCTCACTTTCGGTGGCTCCCGACGGTAAGAACATCAACGACCACTGCGGCGCGCTACATCCTGAGTCCATGTGCAGAGCGGTCGTCGAGCAAGGTGCACATATCGGGATTGCTCTCGATGGAGATGCCGATCGCGTCATTTTTGCTGATGAGCGGGGTCGAATCGTCAACGGCGACGCCATTATGGCGCTGTGTGCTCGAAGGCTCTTGTCGCGAGGGGAGCTGCGTAAAAGCACGTTGGTGGCGACGGTGATGTCAAACTTGGGGCTCGAGCGAGCCATGGCCGACATGGGCGGTCAGCTACTACGAACTGCCGTTGGGGACCGTTACGTCGTCGAGGCGATGCGCCAGCACGACCTAAACCTCGGTGGTGAGCAGAGCGGTCATTTGGTGTTCCTCGACCACATGACGACCGGCGACGGCATCATTGCGGCGCTCCAGGTTTTGGCGATCCTCCTCGAGGAAAACAAGCCGCTCTCGGAGCTGGCGAGCATCATGAAGCAGTATCCGCAGGTGCTCTTGTCGGTGAAGGTGGCGCGGCGGTTGCCCCTTGCTGAGCTAGCGAGCGTGCAGTCGCTCATCACCCGAATTGAAAGTGAGCTAGGCAGCGACGGTCGGGTGCTTGTGCGCTACTCGGGGACGGAACCGAAGGCAAGGGTCATGATCGAAGGTCCGGAAGCGTCGCTTATCGAGCGCTACGCCCAAGAGATCGCGGAAGAGCTTGTGCGGGCGTGTTCGTAGCGTGGTGACGGGCTACAGAAGTCGCTCGTGACCGACTCTCTGGGCCCAAGTGATGAGCGACGTTTCCGCAGGGCAAAAAGGCTCCCACGGTGGCTGACCGAGGCTGTGGCGCAATAGCATCAGCGGATACAGCACAAACGACGGTGGTCGCTGCGAGCGACGAGCTTGGAGCGCCCGTTCTTTTTCGCGAAGCGGAAGCGGCTGAAAATCGGACACTGGACGAACTCGCACCGACGACAATAGTTCAGCCAGCTCGGCTCGTCGGTGATCGACCGCCTCGGTTTCCATTGAAAACGCACCGCACTGCGGGTGCCAGTGCTTGAGCATCCGACACGCCCCGAGGGCTTGCCCGCGATCCGATGCCACGCCGAGGCGCGACCAGTCTTTCTTTTTCGCAATGCGCAGCGAGTTAAAGATGTTTTCTTCGGTGTGCAGAGCGTGCGGTTCCAAATAGATTCGTTCCGCTGGCACACCCAACGATGTCATGGCTGCCGCCAGAGCCTCTGCCTCGACAAATGGGTTGTGAACCGCAGCTCCCGAGGTAATGAAGTGATGCGCCTGCCCCCGCTCCCACAGCATCGCCGCCCACACGGCCCGCCTCTGTAAACAGCGGGTGAGCGCTCCATCGGCGAGTGTTGGGCAACCTGGGACGATCACCGCGTCAAAGGGCTGGGCCAAAGGAGCTTTCACTTCCAAATGCCCCAGGTAGCCTTGCATCACGACGGACAGCAGCATCGCCCCGAACATAACACAGCCAAACGCCCACCTGAGCCATGACCGCTTACCGTCGCTGGTCCGCTTGGATGGAGTGCTGCTAGACGGAGTCATCGGTTGACGGCTATCCGCCGAGGTCACTCAGCAGTGGAGCCAGATCGTCGTGGAGCTTCATCCGCAGTCGTCCCGAGAGCTGGCTGGCCTCTCGCAGTGCCGCTCGACCTGGCCCGACCTTGCGCCGCTCTACGAGTAGCTTACCGAAAGCAGCCAGCCCTTGGGCCAGTTCAATCTGGTCACCGTCTTCCCGTAGCAGGGCCACCGAGCGTTTGAGAAAGTCCCACGCTGGATGTTCGCCCTCGACCGTTTCATCGAACAGCGTCGAAGCATGGATCTCACCGAGTGAAAGCAAGCTTCGTGCAATCAAGCCGCGCAGTCCCGATTGCTGGGCGCGCTCGAGTGCCCGCGAGCACAGGTCGAGCGCTTTCTGCTTATCACCCCGTCGCAAATTGATGAGCCCGAGCAGCCGCTTGCTTTCGGCCAAGCCGCGATGATCGAGCAGTCGCAGCGCCAGATCCTTGGCTTGAATCAGCCGTGATTCGGCTTCACTGAGCAGTCCGTCTCGAAGCAGCGCATCTCCCAAGAAACACAGCAGGGTTAGCTGTTCCTTCGACGGACCTTCGCGTTCACACAGTGGCAGGGCGTCCTCGAACCGAGCTCGGGCCGCCGTCACATTGCCGCGTGCCAAATCGATGCTGCCGAGCGCCGTCATCGCTGCCGCAGCCAGCAGCGGATCGTCTTCATGTTTTCGCAGCGCTTCGTCGAAACAACTCATCGCCGCATCCAGCGCGCCGCGTTGATATTCGACCTGTCCAACGTGAAGCAGCGACTGCGCGACTTTCTTACGATCGAGTAGCCGCCGTCGCATCTCCAGCGCCTGGGCGAGCCGATCCATGCCGTCAGAGGTCTTGCCCAGCCAGACCAGCGCCTGACCTTCCTCATCCAGCGCGTCGGCAATGCCCACTTGGTCTTGCATCTGCTGAAACAGCGCGAGCGACTGCTGAATCAGCCCGAGTGCCCGTGCCGGATCATGCGCGACGATGCGGCCCATTTCCAAAAATGCCTGCGCCCGCTGCTTACGCGACGCCAGCACAAACGACAGCCGCACCACCTTTTCCCACGCCGACATCGACGACTCGAAGTCGCCAAGCTGCGACAGCACCCGTCCGAGTTTTAGCCACAGGCGCAGCCGCTCCGCGAGGTGTTCCGACGACAAACAAGCCAGCCCACGGAGCAAAAGGCGCGGCGCTCGTCCGGTCGCTCCGTGCGTCACGGACAGCTCAGCGGCGCGCAGATACGCTTGCGCCGCGAGCAGACCTTCCCCGGCCCGTTCGCAGTGACGGCCAATGCGCTGCTGGAGATCCTCGCGATCGCTATCCGGTTGTAGCTGTAGAAACTGCGCCAACAGAAGGTGGTAGCGACGCTTGCGTTCCGGATCGACCTGCTCGTAAATCGTCTTCTGCCACGGCGCATAGGCGAACCGCAGCTCTCGCTCGACGCCGAGCTGGCTCGTCGGAACCGCCATCAGCACACCTTGGCCAATGAGCTGTTCGAGTAGCTCGCTCAGCTCCGCCAGGCGTTCGGCATCGCCGTCTTGGACATCGGCCAGCCGTGGACCATCGATGTCTCCTTCGCCTGCTTCCGTGAGCCCACTCGCCTCACAGCGGGTGAGGGTCAGGATCGAGCCAAGATGAAAGTTCTCACCAGCGACCGCCGCCTGTTCGAGTAGTCGCCGAGAGCTTTCGGCCATCGCCAGCAGGCGCGCTTCGACGACACCGGGCAGCGACGACGGCAGCTCAACCTCCGACAGCCGTGCTTCATCCCACACCGGCACGAGCGAGCGCTCGCCTTCGCCCGGCTGCCACGACAGCACCTGTGTTTCGACGAGAAGCCGTAACAGCTCGACCATGGCCCTTGGAGTGCTTTCGGAAAAGCGCTCGCAGAGATCAACCACCCACGGGGGCAGTTCTTCCGTTTCGGCCCCGACAATCGACGCAATCAGATACAGTTTTTCATCGCTGGTAAGCGGGGAAAGCTGCATCCGCAGCGGCGGTGTACTGGTGGCACCAAAATCGGGAAACGTCTCGACGAAATCGGGTCGCGCTGCCAGACCAAGAACCACCGGCAGATCCGATAGTCCGTCGAGTAGGTAGTTTACCAAGTTGACCGTCTCGGGGCTGGCTTGATCCATGTCATCGATCAGGATCAGCAGCGGTCCGCGCCGAGCATCCGCGACGAAGAATCGCTTGATCGCCGAGTACATGCGTGACTCGCTGCGCACTCCAAGGCCGGGATTTGCAGACGACTGCTGTGAGCCATCAGGAAACGGGATTCCGAGCAGCTCTCCCAGCACATGCGCGACCTCGGTGGCCCGCACCGCTGGTAGCAACACTCGGCACAGCCTAAGCAGCTTATCGCGTGCCGCCCCAATCTCTTCGCCCTGCTTCAGATCGCAGCGTCGCCGAATCAGCTCGATGAACACCGCCAGCGGGGCGGCACCTTCGCCAGGAACCGTCGCCATCAGCACCCGATCGGGAGATACCGCAAAGTACGACGAGGCTGCCCGTCGCAGCTCCGCGAGCAGTCGCGTCTTGCCGAGACCCGTCGCCGCGAGCAACAGAAAGCTACGCAGGCTGTGCGACTTGATGCTCTGTTCGATACAGCCGAGGAGTTTGCCGAGTTCTTCTTTGCGCCCGCAGAACGGAACCTCCGTATCACTCGACTCCGGCTGAAGCAGGTCTTCCTCGGACAGCGTGTAATGCGGTCCCGTCTCATCGCCAGCCAAGATTTGCGCATCGAGCCGGGGTAGCAGCGTCGTGCGGCAGCTTCCACAGATATCGGTTCCGTCGGTGACAGGGGCGTGACAACTGAGACAGCGAGCAGACATCGCCCGCTTTTAGCGCGGTATGGGAAGCATCCGCAAGCCTCCCGACGATTGCCGCCAGTGCCCCGAGAAACCTCCGCACGTCGACCACAGCCGCGATAATGTGTTCAAAAACATGAGCAATGAACCGGCGATCGAAACTCGGCGGTCGCGACTTGCCACCTACAATCAGGTTGCGCTCGCATTGGCCGCGACGGTAGCGCTCTGCTATTACGGTCGCTTGGTGTTGTTCCCGATTCTACTCGGGGTGACGGTGGCGCTGGTGCTGGCCCCGGCGGTCGACCGGCTTGCGCGCTGGCGAGTGCCCAGACCGCTGAGTGCGCTGGTCCTGCTCACTGTGACTCTCTCGGTGATGTACGCGGTAACCCACCTGCTGTACAACTTGGTCGTCCAGTTTCTCGACGAACTGCCCGCGCACTCCTCCCAAATAGAGGCATTCCTCGATGGCATCCGCAAGCGGCTGGATCATCTGCTGAGTTCGACCCGGCTGTTTAGCATGCCCTCGGAGCAAGGCGTCTCCGTTCATCAACCGATCGACTGGCCCAAGCTGGTCATCGGTGGTGCCAACTCCCTGGGTGAGTTTCTGTTTATCACCTCGTTTGTGCCGTTTATTGCCTACTTCTTGCTGACCTGGCAGGAGCACTTGTATCGGGCCTCGGTGCGGATGTTCGCACTCGATCGACGCAGCGAGGCCGAGCGGACCCTTGGTCAGATTGCCGCGATGTTTCGCAGCGTGCTCATCGGAAACCTGCTGGTGGGTCTGCTGATGGGCCTGCTCAGCTCGGTGTTGTTCGCCTTGGTGCGAGTGCCGTACTTCTACGTCATCGGGATGCTCAGCGGGATGCTCAGCATGGTGCCGTACCTGGGCGTCGTGCTGGCGCTTTTGCCGCCGCTGCTCATGGGCATTGGCAGGCTGAGCGGAACCGGGATGTTGGTCTTGGGGCTCGGCGTGCTTCTGCTGCACCTTTTGGCGATCAACCTGCTGGTGCCGAAGCTGATTGGGCAGCGCGTGCAGTTAAACCCACTGGCGGCGACGCTGTCGCTGCTGCTGTGGGGCGTGCTGTGGGGTGGGGTGGGCTTGATCCTGGCGGTGCCGATTGCTGCGGCGGTAAAGATTGTCTGCGATCACATCGAGCCCCTGCGCCCGCTGGGGGCCTGGCTCGGCGATGATCTCGACGGGCATCAGCGGCATGCATCGCGGAGTGAGCCTTCGGCTTGACAGCGGCGGCGGCTCGCCAAAGCTTACTGACATGCGCACGCGCCTCCGGCCTGCTTTCTTTGCTGTTTCGGTTTTGCTGACCACGCTGCTTTGGGGCCCTTTGTCCGGCTGTAGCCGTGGGCAGCCATCGAGCGTGGCCACCTCGACCCCCAAAAGCAGGGTTGCGCCGACTTTGCCGCCTCCCACCATGCAACCCGCACCGGGCATTGAGCTGGCGGCGGCGAGCTTGCCGGTGGCGCTGACCCCCAATCAGCAGAGCCGTCGTACGCCGGTGGTCGATGCGGTGCAGCGTACCGGACCCTCGGTGGTCTCGATCTTTACGGAGCAAAAGCCGCAGCCGCAGTACAACCCATTCGGCTTCTTCGGGCTGCAAGAGGACGACGAGAGCGGTCGAACCTCGCTCGGCTCGGGCGTGATCGTCGATCCACGTGGCCTGGTCGTGACCAATGAACATGTCGTGGCCGGGGCTGCTCGCATTCGAGTGCTCCTCGCCGATGGCCGAGAGCTACCGGCCACGCTGGTGGGGGCCGATCAGTCGTTCGACCTTGCGGTGCTCCAGATCGAGTCGGGCGGCAAAGACGGCAAGGGTGGCAAAGAGTTAAAAGACCTGCCTTCGCTGCGCATTGGTACCGCCAACGATCTGATGATCGGCGAGACCGTGATCGCGATTGGCAACCCGTTTGGCTTGTCGCACACCGTGACCTCGGGGGTGATCTCGGCGGTGCATCGGGTGGTGCGCGCCAAAAACCGCACCTACGAGGACTTCATCCAGATCGATGCCCAGATCAATCCGGGCAACTCCGGCGGACCGCTGCTCAACGTCAACGGTGAGCTGATTGGCATCAACACGGCGGTTCATTCCGGTGGTCCTGGCATTGGCTTCGCCATTCCCATCGACCGCGCCCGCACCATCGTCAACGATCTGCTCCAGTTTGGCCGGGTTCGCTACGGCTTCGTCGGTCTGCGGGTCGCTCCGGTTCACGAGCGCCGTCGCGCCGCCACCGGAGTGGTCGTCACCGAGGTCGACGCCGGTAGTCCCGCCGAAAAAGCCGGGATTTTGCCGGGCGATGTCGTGACCCACCTGGGCGATGAGGCCACCGTTACGGTCGAGCGCTTCTGGGATCGCGTCCACCGAATCCTTGCTGGCGAGGATGTCCGCGTCCGACTCACCCGTGGCGAAGTCACCCTGCGCACGACGCCGATTGACCCCAAGGAAATGTCACAGCGCGCTCGCAAGCGGCTCGGGCTCGAGGTGATCGATGCCCAAGGCCGGGCCGCCTTGGTGCAACGTGTCAATCAGGGGTCGAGCGCCGATCGCATTGGGTTCCAGCCCGGCGATGCCATCTTGCAGATTGGGGCGCGGCAGGTTCGCTCGGCGAGCGAGTTCTACGCGGCGCTTGGTGAGATCCGCCCTGGCACCGACACTGTCATGCTCGTCTTCCGAGGCCAAGCCTCCTACTACGTCACCGTGCCGTTTTAGCCGTCCGACCGCCAAGAGGTGATCCAAAGACCATCTTGAGGCGAAGCAAGACCACCTGGAGGTGAAGCGAGACCACCAAGAGGTGAGAGTTCCATCGCCAACAGGTGACAGCCATCCGCTTGGAGTAGCTTGTCCGGCCATTCCCCTAGGTGGCGGAAGCGTGGGATGATGGGCCGCACCCTGCAAAGGATGTGCGCCGCACCGCGCTCATGGGCGAATTCCCAGACCGACCGCATAGATCGGTCCGCGAGCCGCTGCGTTTGCCTGGGAAGCTTGGAGTACAGCATGCGATCGAAACGACCCACAAAGACGCTGCCCGCCACGTTGGCCTGCCTGATCCTATCCACGACCTCGTTTTGCGACCCACCGAAGCCGCCCGCCAAACCAACGGTGATCGAGCCGGTGGCTCCCACGACCCCGACACCTGCAACAACGGCTCCCGAGACGGCGCCGCTCGCCAGCGACAAGGTGCTTGCCAAGGCACCGCTTGAAGCACCGGGTACCCCGGAGGCACCGCCGGTCGATACCGGACCGGCTGGTCCCAAACCACCTTTGCCGCCGGTTCCTGCCGAGCTGGCACCGAATGCCTCGCCGCGTTTGTCTGGACTGAGCGCCGCCGATGTCGTCAAGACCAAGGTCGAGAGCTTTTTCCAGGGCAAGGTCGGTCGGCGCATCCACATCCAGACCGACAAGCCGCTCTATAAGCCCGGCGAGACGATCTGGGTGCGAGTGTGGGATGTCACGACCCGCGCCCTGTCCGGTCAGCACCAAAGCCAAGGCATGCACGTCGAGCTGGTCAACCCGCGTGGGGCCCAGGTGGCCAAGCGCAAGGTTCGCGAAAACGCCGGGGCCGGTCAGACTGACTTCGCGCTCGATGCCGGGATTGTCGGCGGTGAGTACAAGATCAAGGTCAAGACCTTCGACGGCGTGCAGGAAGAGCGGCCGCTCATTGTCTCGACCTATGACCCGCCCAAGCTCAAGCTCAAGCTCGAGTTCGTGCGCAAGGCCTATGGTCCCGGCGATGAGGTTAGCGCGACGATTGCGGTTAAGCGCAACACCGGCGAGCCGCTGCGCAACCACGGGCTGACGGCCACGGTGATGCTCGATGGACAGGCCTTGCCGCAGGTGCAGCTCCGCACCGATGAAGAAGGCGAGGGGCTGGTGCGCTTTGTGCTGCCCAGTGAAATCAGCATGGGCGATGGCCTTCTGACCGTGATGGCCGATGACAGTGGCATCACCGAGTCGATCGCCAAGCGGGTGCCGATCGTCGTCAAGAAGCTTCAGCTTGCGCTGTACCCCGAGGGTGGTGATCTGGTCTACGGGCTGCCGGGGCGGGTCTACTTCGAGGCCAAGAACCCACTTGGGAAGCCAGCCGATATCTCCGGGCGCATCCTCGATGAAAACGACCAGACGATGGCGTCGTTCGAGAGCGTCCGCGATGGCCTGGGTCGGGTCGACTTTACGCCGCAGCCGGGACACCGCTACACCGTCTCGGTCGATCAGCCAGTGGGCATCGTCGATCGCTTCGTGCTGCCGACTCCGCAAGAGCAAGGCTGCGTGGTCCGTAGCATCGACGACCTCGATGGACAGCTTACGGCGACGCGGGTGAGCGTGCGCTGTACCGATCGGCGCAAGGTCGTGGTGGCGGCGACGATGCGTGAGACCCTGCTCGATGTCGCGGCGGTGGAAGCCGATCGCGAGCCAGCCGTGGTCTATCTGGAGCCGCGAGGTCAGGGCTCGGAAGCGATGGGTCGGACCCAGGGCGCGGTGCGGGTGACGGTGTTCGATGAGTCGTATCTGCCGCTGGCCGAGCGACTGGTCTATCGGCAACGCCGCTCGCGGCTGCAAGTGCAGGTTGTGCCGCAGAAGAAGAGCTTTGTGCCTCGCGAAAAGGTCACGCTCGATGTGACGACGCGAGACACGCTGGGCAATCCAGTGCCTGCGGACTTGGCGCTGGCGATTGTCGACGATACGGTGCTGAGCTTTGCCGATGACAAGACCGGCAACATGCTCAGCCGCCTGTACCTAGAGCCGGAGCTTACGGGCAAGGTCGAGGAGCCGAACTTTTACTTCGACTTATCGGAAAAGAAGAGCGCGATGGCGCTCGACCTGCTGATGGGCACCCGAGGCTATCGACGCTTTGAGTGGCGACCTGTGCTCGGCGGGCTGTTGGCTCAGAACAAGGTCAAGGCGAATGAAGGCAATGCCCAAGCGGTGGCAAGCTTTGGCGATCTGCGCAAGGGCAGCCGTACGCTCCCAGCGCTGCCGCCTGCGGACAAGGCCAAGGACGAGCAGAAGCTGGTGCTGGCCAAGACAGAGAAAGCAGAAGCGAAGCCTGCGACGGTTGCGGCCAGTGTGACGAAGGCGGCACCGAAGCCGGATGCGGCCAGGCTGGGCGCTGGACTGGGCATGGTGGCGGCGGCTCCGCGAATGGCGGGGGCTGGTGAGGTGATCGCTACACCACCAGCCGCGAAGGCCGCTCATGCTCGTCGGGCGGACCGCAACATGGCGGAGGAGGATGCGGTGGCCCCGATGGCTGGGGTTGCCCAAGCCGCTCCGATGGCGATGAAGGCCGAGATGGAGCGAGTGGCTGCCGAGCCAGCGATGCCGAAGAAGAAGATGGCCGGGCCGATGGGTCGGATGGCGAAGGACGACGACATGCTCCTCGGCGGCGATGACTTTGGCGGGGGCCAGGCGTTCGGTAAGAGGCCGGCGCAGGATGTCGTGTTCAGGCCGAAGCCGCGACCCGTCGAGCCGTGGGCCCCGGTGCGGGTGTTCCCGGTGCCGAGCTATCAGCCGGACTACACGGGTCCGCGCACCGACTTCCGCGAGACGGTGTTCTGGAGCCCGGCGGTCCAGACCGGTCAGGATGGCAAGGCGCAGGTTTCGTTCTTCCTGTCCGATGCGGTGACGAGCTTCCGCGTGCAGACCGAGGCGATCGGTGGTGGTGCCGCCGGTCGAGACGAGACGGTAGTCAAGTCGAGCCTGCCGTTTAGCATGGCAGTCAAGCTCCCGGTCGAAGTCAGCGAGGGCGATCGGATTGCCCTACCGCTGATCCTGTCGAACGAGCGCGATCGATCGGTGCAGGTCAATCTCTCGGCGCAGTTTGGCAACTTGCTCAAGCTGGATCGTCCGGTCGAGCGCTCGCAAGGGTCGCTCGCTCCGATGGCTCGCGATGCGCTGTTCTATCCGCTGACCGTCACTGGCAAAAAGGGCAAGACCGAGGTTCGCTTCGTCGCCGACGCCAGCGGTCTGCGGGATGAGTTCGTGCGCGAAATCTCCGTGGCCCCGCGTGGCTTTCCGCAGACCGTTTCAAAGTCGGGACGGCTCAAGGACGCCGCGACGCATGAGCTGGAGCTGGCTGGGCTGATGGACGGCACGGCGGAAGCGAACCTTAAAGTCTACGTCAGTCAGGTGTCGACGTTGATCGCCGGACTCGACGGCATGCTCAGCGAGCCGGGCGGCTGCTTCGAGCAGGCTTCGAGCACCAACTATCCGAACGTGATGATCCTGCGCTACCTAAAGACCGCGCAGATTGCTGCTCCTCGGGTGACGGCTCGTGCCAACTCACTGCTTGGCAGCGGCTACAAGCTACTCACCGGCTACGAGACGCCGACCAAGGGCTACGAGTGGTTTGGCTCGACACCGGGTCACGAAGCGCTGACCGCCTACGGACTGGTCGAGTTTAGCGACATGAAGCAGGTCTTCCCCGAGGTGAGCGGCGCGATGATCAAGCGCACGGCGGACTGGCTGCATGGACGGCGCGATGGCAAAGGCGGCTTCTCGCGTGATCCAAAGTCGCTCGATAGCTTCGGCTCGGCCAGCAAGGCGGTGACCGATGCCTACATTACCTACAGCGTCAGCGAAGCCAAGCAGGGCGGGTTCGAGCGCGAGCTGGACTCGCAGGAGCAGGTTGCCCGCGAGACGCAGGACTCGTACGTGCTGGCGCTTTCGGTGAACACGCTGTTTAACAGCGGACGACGGGACGCAGGCTTTGCGGCGGCCAAGCGCTTGGCGGCGCAGCAAGATCCGTCGGGCGTGTGGAAGGGTGCAAGCCACAGCATCACTCGCTCGGGCGGACGCGATCTGCAAGTCGAGACGACTTCGCTGGCGCTGCTCGGGCTGCTCAAGAGCGGTCAGTTCGACGACAACATCGAAAAGGGCATGGAGTGGTTGATGCATCAGCGCGGCGGCTACGGTGCCTTTGGTGGCACGCAGGCGACGGTGCTGGCGCTCAAGGCGATCACGGCCTACTCGTCGTCACGAGCGCGGGCAATGACGCCGGGCACGGTGACGCTTTTGGTAAACGGCAAAGAGGCCGGACAGCTTAGCTACCAGCCGGGCGATCGCGAGCCGCTGACGTTTACGGGGATTACCAAGCACCTTGTGGCGGGCAAAAACCGCATCGAGCTGCGCCATACCGGCCAGACGCCGCTGCCGTATAGCCTTGGGGTGACGTATCGGTCCGAGCAACCCGCGACGAGTGCAGAGACCAAGGTGAGCCTGGCGACGGCGCTCCAGCGAACGCAGGTCAAGCTCGGTGAGTCGGTGCGGCTCGATGTGACGCTCACCAACAAGACCGACCAAGGCCTGCCGATGACGCTGGCGCGGATCGAGATTCCCGGTGGGCTCCAGTTTCAGACCTGGCAGCTCAAGGAGCTGCGTGAAAAGGGCCTGATCGGCTTTTACGAAACGCGGCCGCGAGAAGTGAACCTGTACCTGCGCCAGATGCAGCCGAAGCAGGAGGTGAAGCTGCCGCTCGACCTGATCGCGACGGTCCCCGGTGAATACACGGCCCAGGCCTCGACCGCCTACCTGTACTACACGAGCGAACACAAAGCCTGGGTGTCCGGAACCAAGATCGCGATCGAGTAGGCCGTAGGGCCGCTACTTCACAATCACTCGCCCCGGCATCGCCCGTCCGTGAATCGCGCAGCCATAGTCAAAGGTACCCGCCTGGTTGAAGGTGTGTTCGAAGGTACCTTGCGACAAGGTCGCACTCGCCGGAAAGCCCATGTCCCACGGAAACACGCCATGCTGCGACGCGGCGCGAAACACCCAGCGCACCTTGCCTCCCACCGGAATCGTGACCTCCTGCGGTGAGTAGTAATCGTCCTGGACGGTGATGATTGCCGACGGTGTCATGTCGTAGAGGATCGGTCGTAGATCCCGCACGGTCATATCAACTTCACTGCCAGACGGCTGCGGGTCGGTGCATGACAGCCATCCCCCGACCACACTCACGGTCAACGCCAAGAGCACGCCAAATTTACGCATAACGAAAGCTTATTAAATGGCGCGCTCGCCGGGAAGCCGTTTGCGTGCTCGGACGGTGACACCGCCCATGACCTCGGCCGGGTGGAGATCGCTCCCTTCGTTCCATTTCCAGGGCAGGGCGGCGACTTTGGGCAGGTAGTGACGGACGATGCGCGACGTGAACTTGGGGAGGTACCTGGTACCGAAGCCGAACACCGCGCCAAACCAGCCATCCATGCGGTCGTGACGAGGACAGACTTTTTCGATCACGAACCCGGCGCGGTCGAGTCGCTCGGCAAGCTCAGTGCCGCGATAACGGCGCTCATGGCCCATGACCTTGTCGTAGTACGTCCAATAGTCGGGGTTACACGGGCAGGAAAAGAACAGGTGGCCGCCGGGGGTCATGACGCGGGCAATCTCGCCGAGCAGCGCCTCGTCCTCAGCTACGTGCTCGAGCACTTCAAACAAACAGACCAGGTCAAAGCGCTCATCGGCATAGGGCAGCGGCGTGGTGGCTACCGCACACAGCCCGCCCTGAGCCGCCAGCGCCTTGAGTGCATGTCGTGACAGGTCGACAAAGTACGTACCTGCGATGGGAACGTGGGGAAACATCCCAGGGCCGATTTCGAGCGTGCGGTCTGTTTGGTAAAGCGGCTCGATCTCGGTCCAGGCGTGGGCCCAGCCGCTGTGCGGGAACAGCTCGTAGTGGGTCCAAAGGTCTTCGTAGATCGCGTGGTTTCGCTCGGCAGCAGCGTTCATGGGGCGGAAGGTAGCGCACCGCTTTTACGCCTGACAAGCGTCCGCAAAGTCGCGATACGATGTGACTTTGGCGAGTCCCGTCTAGCGGCTCGCTGGGTGGGGGGGAATGAGCAGACAAGGATTTATCCTTCAGGCGAGCATGCGTCTATCCGCCGGGCTGCCGGTGCTGCTGATCTACGGACGACTGGCGGACGGCGAGACCTTTTTGGTGCGAGACGATCGGCAGCGCGCCTGCTTTTTTGCGCGAACGAGCGATGGGGAGGCGCTGCAAAAGCTGGCTGGAACGACGGCCAAGCTGGTGCGGACCACCCGTCAGACGCTGGCCGGAGAGCCGGTGAGTCGAGTCGAGCTGGCCACTCCTGCGGCAACGGCAGCGCTCGTCCATCGGCTTCAGGCGGCCGGGATTGCGACGTTTGAAGCCGACGTGAGTATGGTGATGCGCTATCTCATCGATCGCGGCATCCGCAGCAGCATCGAGATTCATGGCACCGAGCGACGTGGCCGTCCCGCAGAGGAGGGTGTCGATCTCGTCTTTGAAAACCCCGAGATGACGCCGGGCTCGGCGCTGCCGAGGCTGACCCACCTGACACTACGACTACAAGCGGGGCCCGATGGAACGCTGGCGGCGGCGGCGATCGCGGATCGGCATGGCGAGATCGTCTTGCATCGGCAGCTTGGACCGGATGTGAGCGCGGATGCGACTTGCTTTGCCGATGAACGATCGCTGCTCGGGGCGCTGATCCAGAGGCTGGTGACCAAAGACCCCGATCTCATCATTGGCTGGAACTTGCTGTCAGAGGATCTGCCGCTGCTGCGGGAAGCGGCGCGACGCTGTCGGATGTCATTGCCGCTGGCAAGAGGGCCCGGCGATCTGCAATACCAAGCGGGCCATGCGCGCAGTCAGATGCCTCGGGCGGTGCTATCGGGGAGGGTGATCTTCGACGTGGCTCCCTTGTGGCGTCATGTCAAAGGCGCGGGTCACGAAGACTCGCTGAGCGCGATTCTTGACGGTGAGCGCGGGCTGGCGAGCGAACAACCTGGCTCGCCCGTGAAACCAGTGACGGAGCGGCTTCGGTACGAAACCGGAGAACTGCTGCGGTTCATTGCTGACCACTCGCTGATTGACCTGGCGATGCAGCGCAGCCGTCTGACCGGCCTGCCCATCGATCGAGCGACGGCGAGTGTGGCGGCCTTCGATTTTTTGTATTTGATCGAGCTGGGGCGGCGGGGCTACGTGGCACCGACTTTTGAGCGGCCCACGGAGCTGGGTGAGCACGTCGTTGGTGGGCAGATCATTTCGCCGCTGCCTGGTCTGCATCGCAACGTCCTGGTGTTCGACTTCCGCAGCCTTTATCCGAGCGTCATTCGGACGTTTCAGATTGATCCGCTTGGCCTGCTAACCAGTGAACCGAGCGTCGAGCCCGATCCGATCGTTGCCCCAAGTGGCGCTCGGTTTCGTCGTCAGCGCGGCATCTTGACGGTGATCCTCGATCAGCTCCTGCCGCTGCGCAGCGCCGCCCGCAGTCAGGGCAACGAAGCGCAGAGCCAAGCGATCAAGCTGCTCATGAACTCGCTGTACGGGGTGCTCGGCAGTCCGTCCTGTCGTTTCCATCGTCCGGAGCTGGCCAATGCTGTCACCAGTTTTGGGCGCGAGCTGCTCAAGTGGTCGCAAGCGCGGCTCGAAAGCTACGGTCATCGCGTGCTGTACGGCGATACCGATAGCCTGTTTGTGTTGGCCAACCTTGATGACGATGCCTCTCCCGAAGTGCTGCATCGGCTTGGACAATCGCTCGCGAGCCGTCTCAATGAGGAGCTGGCCACCCACATTGAAGCGACCTGGCGCGTCGAGAGCCAGATCGAGCTGGCTCTTCAATCGGTGTACCGGCGACTTCTGCTGCACCGACAGCGCGGCAAAGAAAGTGGGGCTGCCAAGCGCTATGCCGGGCTCGTTTGGAAAGGGGGTCAGACGCGGCTTCATCTCGTCGGGCTTGAGGCCGTACGGCGCGATAGCAGCGAGCTGTGCCGGAAGGTGCAGGTGACGCTGTACACCATGCTGTTTGCCGACGCCCCCCCCGCTGAGGTCGAGCTGTACCTGCACCGGACGATCGCCGAGTTGCGAGCGGGCAAGCTCGACGCGATGTTGGTCTATCGCAAAACGCTTCGCCGTGAGCCTGCGGATTACGTCGCCAAACACGTACCGCACGTCGTCGTCGGTTCGCGACATGGCTTGTTACCCGGGAGTGTCGTTCCATACGTGGTAACCCGAGCTGGCCCCGAGCACCCGGATCATCGCCAGCACCCGCTGGACTATCCGCACTACATCGAAAAACAGATTCGCTCCGTGGCTGAGCCAATCCTTTCGCACTATGGCCTGTCGTTTTCGCGCATCGACAACGGCGATCCGCAGCTTCGTCTGCTGTAACCGCCGATCGTTGGCTCGTTGCTACAGGCTCTGGCCACCATCAACGGGTAAGCACACCCCCGTCACAAACGGCTCGCTGAGTAGGTAACGTACCGCACGCGCCACATCTTGCGGCGATCCCGATGGCGGTCCGGTGAGCTTCGCGTGCAGTCGATCTCGCTCGGCAGGTGCAACGTCATCGGGCAGAAGGACCAGCCCTGGTGCCACGGCGTTGACCCGAACTCGGCCGAGCAGCTCTTTGGCGGCGATCCGAGTCAGGTGCAAAAGTCCCGCCTTGGCAACGCCATACGCGGCGTAGCCACGCCATGGCTGAATCGCGCCGACATCGACGATGTTGACGATTGCCGAGGTGCCCGCCGCGATCGCTAACTGCATGCAGCGCCTGGGCGCGGTCAGATTGACCGCCAAGATGTCGTCCCACTGTTCATCGGTCAGCGTCTCGATCGGTGTCCTGGCAAACACCGCTGCGCTGTTCACCAGTCCATCGATTCGTCCGAGCCGGTTGCCAAGCTCTGCGAACATCGCTTCCGTGGCGGCGCGATCGCACAGATCGGCACGGGCCACTACCGCCCGAGCGCCCAGCCGCTGTGCGAGCTGTTGTGCGGCCACCGTCGACTGATGGTGGTGAATTACCACGATCGCTCCGTGTGTCCACAGCTCTTCGCAGATCGCCTGACCGATCCGCCTCGCCCCACCGGTCACGAGGATGACTTTTCCGCTGAGCGGCTGTTTCTGCGTCGGCGATTGCTCCATGTTGCGTCACCTAATCCCGAGGCTCGACCTCGCAGCAAGAAAAAACGCTCATGAAGTTGGCACGGCTCCGCGTATAGTACCGGGGCACCTATGTTTCTCGTGACGTTGTCCTCGATGCAAGCGCCCAGCGCAGCGCCTGCTGCCGACCGTACCGCACTCTACGCGGGGGTCGTGTTTGCCGTCGTGGTCGCCGCCCTATTGCTGGTAGTGGTGCTGCGTCGCCGTTCGGCGCTGCCCGACAGTCAAACCGGGGACGGTACCGTTCCTACGCTGCCGAGTCGCGCCACCACTGAGGCACCGCAGACCTCCGCTGTCGAGCACGGACAGCCGGTAGCGGTGAAGACCTCGGCGGCCCGTGATGAGCTGAAGGCGGGACTTTCCAAGACCCGGGCTGGTTTTATCGCACGGATTGCCGAGCTACTTTCGAAAAAGCAGATCTCGGAGGATCTGCTGCCGCAGCTTGAGGAAGTCCTACTCACCGCCGACATCGGACCGAAGACTGCCGAGCACCTTTTTTCGCAGGTTCGCTCGACGCTGTCGCGGTCCGAGTTGAAAGAACCGGCAGCCGTGTGGACGGTCATCAAAGACGAGTCACGGCGACTGCTGCACGTGGATACTCCTCCGGTCGATTTTGCCGCCCACAAGCCGTTTGTGCTGCTGGTCATTGGCGTCAATGGCGTCGGCAAAACCACAACCATCGGCAAGCTCGCGGCGCAGCAGGTGGCAGCGGGGCGCAAAGTCATCCTCGCAGCGGGTGACACCTTCCGTGCCGCTGCGGTGGAACAGCTTGAGATTTGGGGCCAGCGTGCTGGTGTGCCGGTGGTGCGTGGCAAAGAAGGCGGAGATCCCTCATCGGTGATTTTTGAGGCGATCAAGCGGGCCCAGCGTGAAGGCTTCGACTTGGTGATCGCGGATACGGCCGGGCGGCTTCATGTCAAAGAACAGCTCATGGCCGAGCTGCAAAAGGTCCGGCGGGTCATCAAGAAAGCCGATCCGACGGCACCGCACGAGACGTGGTTGGTTCTTGATTCGACGCAGGGTCAGAACACGATTGCGCAGGCCCGAACCTTTAAGGAAGCGATGGAGATTTCGGGGATCATTCTCACCAAGCTCGATGGCACGGCCAAGGGCGGCGTGATTCTCGGCATCACCCACGAGCTAAGCGTGCCGGTCCGATACATCGGAGTCGGCGAAAAAATTGGCGACCTGCGTGCTTTTGACGCAGAAGATTTTGTCGATGTGTTATATGACCGTTCAGCTTAGGCGAGGCCCGCGTCGATTCGTCGGTGGCTGGCACGTCGAGTCCAGCAACGGTAGCGGACAAAACACGGGTCCACAGCAGGCCCATTACAGGTACGAGAGCGTGCGGAACACACAGTTCCTAGTCGAGAGTCAGCAAATCAAACCTCCACAGGGCGAGTCCCTGGACGGAGCTGCCGCTCTCTTCGCACCTGGGCCGAGCGGTCCCTTGGGCTTTCTTGAAAAGCCCAGCGACGACAATTGTAAGTTCGGGAATCATTCTCGAAATGAGACCCGAAAGCAGCTTGATTGCGATAAAAGGCGCATGATATCGTTTCCCCTCGATATCAGAGGATGCCAGCCCCACAAGGCGTTACGCGAGGTAAGCATGAGGAGATTGGCAATAAGCCTGTGCATAGTGACAGCGTCGGCGCTCACGCTCTCTGGCGCAGGCGGAACGGCATATGGGCAGGCGACAAAGCCGGCCGCAGCAGCACAACCGGCGAGTCCACCAGCGGCAGCAGCACCTGCTCCGGCCGCTGAGCCGCCGGCTGCAGAGCCACCTGCTGCGGAGCCACCAGCCGCCGCCCTGCCACCGTCGGGAGAGACGACAGCATCCGAGGTTTCGGGTGCAAAGACTCCGACGGATGACATCAGGGTCAAGACCCGCTGGGACGACATAGCGGTTTTGCCCCGACGTTACACACTGAAGGCGAAGCGGGTCGAGGTATCTCCCTCGTACCACTTCACCCTCAATAACCCCCTTATCCGGCACCACGCCGTCGGCGCTCAGATCAATTATTTTCTGAGTGAGGCATTGTGGCTCGGTGTTGAGGGGCAGTATTACTTCCCGCAGCAAACTTCCGACGTCACGGGAACCTACTTCCTCATCGGCTCGCAGGACAAAGCCCTGCCGGCGGTGAATAAGCTGATCTTCTCGGCGCTGCTCGACTTCGGATATGTCCCGGTTTCCGGTAAGTTCGCACTGTTCAACCGTGCGATCGTTCACTGGGAAGGCTACGTCACCCTCGGGGTCGGTGCCTTTATGAGCCAGGTCATTCCGGTGAAGCGGTCGGATCCTGCATTCAACACGATTAGTGCCATCTTCGACATCGGTGTGGGCTCCCGCCTGTTCCTGACTCGCTGGCTGGCCCTCAACGCGTTCCTCAAGCTTTACGGCTATCCCGACAAGTTCGAGCCGGTCGCCAACGCTTCGTTCACGAGGAGTGGTGCTGGTTGCAGTTCTTACCTAGCCGGCCAGACCGCGGGAACTCAGGCGTTTGAAGACAGCTATACCCAGTGCCGGAAGGACAACGGCAGCACCACCTTGGTGATGGACGTGCAGTTCGGACTGGGTTTGTCGATCTTCCTGCCGCCGAAGTTTGAATACAAGATGGCTCGGTAAGAGGAGCGAGGGATTACATGCGAACGCACATGCGAATCATCTTGTCGTTTGGGGCCCTCGCGCTGCTGGCAGCGCCAGCGCATGCAGACCGTGGGCGCAACCCTCTAGCGGGACAGCCGGCTATCCGGCACCGCGTCGAGATGCGCAAGATGCGGCTCGAGATCACGCCGCAGTTCACGATCTCCGCGAACCAGCCGTTTTTGATTGGGTTTGGAGGCGGTGCCAACATCCGCTTTCACCTAACCGACTGGCTGGCGATCGGTGGCTCGTATCACTACACCGCGAACGTCGCCTCACCGCTGGTGGGTCGGATCTCGGAAGCGCTGCCTGACACCTACGCGGTGCGGACGACGACTCCGGCTACCGACGACCCGACGGCCGGTCTGCGTCAGCCGAGCAAGGACATCTTCAAAGATCACTTGATCGGTCCGACGCTGGGCATGTGGTCGGCACATCTTGCGCTAACCCCGATGGGTGGTAAGTTCTCGCTGTTCAACGCGCTGTTCGCCAACTATGACTTCTATGGCACGGTTGGTATCGGTGGCGTGATCCTCGGGACGCCGCTGTCGAGTGGTGCGACCTCGTACACGGTCCGTACCGATAGCGCGGGTGGTATGTCGTCGCGAGCTGTGAACGAGACGGCCCTGAGCGCGGGCAACGATGTCAACTTGCAGACGTCGACCCCGTTTGTGGGTCACCGCATCGCCGGTGTGTTTGGCATCGGCACGCACATCTTCTTCAACGACTTCATCGGGCTAAACCTTGAGCTACGCGATTACATGTACAAGGCGAACCCAGGTGGTCTCGATGTGAAGACGACCGACAGCAACAGCGATGGCTCGGGCGTCCTGTCTGAGCAAGACGAGTACATCGTCAACCACCTGTACTTCGGTGTGGGTCTGACGATCATGATTCCGCCTTCGGCCAAGCTGTCTCGGTAAAACTCGCCTTCGTATTCACCTTCGAAAGAAGCCCGAGGTTCGCCTTGGGCTTTTTTCGTTTTTGGGAACGTGACTCCTCGGTGGAGTTTCGGCATCCTCTCCCCATGTCGTCAGCGTCCTCCAACGTGCCCCTGCTGCGGCCTTTTGTGGCGGGTCGTTTCGTCGAAACAGTGAATCGTCGACAGCTTCTGGCACCGTACGACCGCCGAGTCCTTGGCGAGGTATGTGAGTGTAGCCAGGCCGAGATTGACGAGGCGCTACGGGCAGCCGAGTCCGCGCTGGCGCTCACTCGGGCGCTGACCACCGACAAGCGGGCGGCCATTTGTACCGCGATTGCTAGGGGCCTGCTCGCCGCAAAAGAGCGCCTCGCACACGCAATTTGTGACGATGCTGGGAAGCCGATTGCGGATGCGCAGGCCGAGGTGACTCGGGCCGTCCTGTGTTTTGAGCTGGCCGCTGCGGAGGTGCTGACAACCTCCGGTGAGGGCCAGGTGCTGCCGATGGATTTGGCACCGCTCGGCTATGGCCGGACCGGCATCGTGCGTCGCTTTCCGCTCGGTCCGATTGCGGCGATCAGCCCGTTTAACTTTCCGCTCAACTTGCTGGTTCACAAGGTGGCACCGGCGATTGCGGCGGGCTGTCCGATTGTCTGTAAGCCTGCGTCGCAGACTCCCTCGGTGGCGCTGGTCCTGGCCGAGATCATCCATGCAGCGGGCTGGCCAAGTGGTGCGCTGTCGGTGCTTCCAGCGACGCGTGCTGCCGCTGATCTCTTGGTCACCGATGATCGCTGCAAGCTGCTGACGTTTACCGGCTCGGCCCCGGTGGGCTGGGACATGAAGGCCCGCGCCGGCAAAAAGAAGGTCACGCTCGAGCTGGGCGGCAACGCAGCGGTCATTATCGACGAGACGTGCAGCGAGCACGATCTGGAGACGATCGTTCCCAAGCTGGTCTACGGCGCGTACTCCTACGCGGGTCAGAAGTGCATCAGCATCCAGCGGGTGTACGTGGTGGCCAGGCAGGGCGATCGGCTGTATCGGGCGGTTTGTGAGCGGTTGCAAGCGGCGGTGGCAGCGATCAAAGTGGGCGATCCGCATGATCCAGCGGTCCTGGTCGGGCCGATGATCGATGAGCACAATGCGCGGCGCGTCGAGTCGTGGGTGGCCGAAGCCGAGAGCCTGGGGGCCCGGCGGCTGTGCGGTGGTGAGCGCCAAGGAACCTTTTTGCCACCTACGCTGCTTGCCGAAGCGCCGCCGCACGCTCGGGTGGTCCGCGAGGAGGTCTTCGGTCCGGTGTGTCACCTCGACACGGCGTCGAGCTTTGAGGCGGCACTGGCAGCGGTGAACGACTCGCGGTTTGGGCTACAGGCTGCCGTGTTCACCCACGATCTGGGGCATGCGCTGCGGGCGCACGAGGAGCTGTGCGTCGGTGCAGTGGTCCTCAACGAAGCCCCGAGCTTCCGCATCGACCACATGCCCTACGGCGGCGTCAAAGACTCGGGACTGGGACGTGAGGGCATTCGCAGCGCCATCGTTGATATGACCGAGCCGCGACTGCTGATCACCGGCGTGCTGCCCGGCACCCACTAGTAGATCGCAAAGGAGCCTCCCATGAGCGAGCAACGGGCCAATGTCCTAGATGGAAAAGCGATTGCTCAAAAGGTCCGAAGCGAGGTGCGCGATGAGGTTTCGGCCCTC
>WBZP01000385.1_pt1 | contig 47580 bp, 40 predicted proteins | sample 5204301 | NCBI WGS metagenome assembly WBZP01 (sample SAMN12412401, study PRJNA552823) | activated sludge metagenome | isolation source: activated sludge from nitrification reactor of wastewater treatment plant... | place: USA: Pennsylvania | collected 2017
GATTGACCAGGTAGCAGAAAAAGAAAACAGGTTCAGGAAACAACTGGTACATCCGGCTATAACAGGAATCAACAGCTTTGGATTGATGATGGCCGTATTTGTAAAAGATTTTGATACCAACAGGAAAGTGATTGACCGTTTGATTAGCAAGGGAGTATTTACTGACTGGTTCCTTTTTGCTCCCAATGCATTCCGCATTTGCCCGCCATTGAATATAAGTGATGATGATATTGATAAGGCATGCAGCCAGATAGTAGCTTCATTGAATGAATTATAAATATCCGTACATGGGAAAACTGATTCGATCATCGGCCCGGGTATTGCTTTTTTTTATTTGCATTTACCTGGTATTGCTCATACCCGACCGTGAAAAGAAGCCTGTTATAATGGATTCACCTGCCCGTCCATTTAGCTGGAACAAGGGGCAGCTATGGAAAAAACTGGAGAATGATTTTGTACAGGCTAAAGCCATGCCGCCCCAAGTACTGGGAGCAGCTATTCGCAGTAAAATGCACGAAGCCGAGCGTATTTTCTTGCCTATACCAGCAGGTTCAATACCGGTAACGGATAATCGCTTGGTTGAACTGGAAACTGTTTTTTTTCAATTGGCGCCGTTAGTGGCCTCAGAACCGGAATCGCTTAACTGGTACCTGGCGTTTTATAACCGGTCACGTAACCTGCTAAAACAGCTTTCACGCAATTGGGATATGCATGATATGGCAGCCAGGCAAACTATGTACAGGCTGCTTTACGGAATGCGGGCTGCTACCGAGGAAGCCATTTTGCAGGCAGGTGAAATCAATCTTGACCCGGTATTGCATGTAAGTGATGTTTATAGCCCAACTCCTTCAACAATTATGTTGGGCATGAAGTTGCATAGCGGCGATATACTGGTGTCCAGGGGTGCTGCACCGGTTTCAGCGCTCATTGCACGCGGTAATGACTACCCGGCCAATTTTTCCCATATTGCTTTGTTATATATAGATTCGGTAACCGGTAAATCGCTTCTTATTGAGTCGCATATTGAAAAAGGGGTTGCCATTTCTACCCCGGAAGAATATTTGAAAGACCCGAAAATGAGGCTGATGGTATTGCGTCCCTGGTACCCGCAGGAAGCTTTTAAGTCAGATACGATGTTGCCGCATAAAGCGGCTGCCATGATGCTTAAAGTATCTTCACTTAGGCATATTCCGTATGATTTTAAAATGGATTTTCATGATACAACAGCCATGTTTTGCTCAGAAGTGGCTTCTTATGCTTACCGCCTGCAGGGCATGCATTTATGGGAACCGGTTTCAACCATATCATCACCCGGTGTAGTTGGCTGGCTTCAAAGTTTTGGGGTTGAACATTTTGTTACGCAAATGCCCGCCGACCTTGAATATGATCCCCAGTTATCTGTTGTGGCAGAATGGCGCAATGTTAAAACATTGTTCAGTGAACATACCGACAATGCCGTGCTGGATGCCATGCTCAGCCTGGCAAATACCGGTACATCATTGCATTATAACATCTGGAAATTACCGCTGGCAAGAACGATAAAAGGCTATTGCATGATATTAAACCGGTTTGGGAAATATGGGATTATTCCCGAAGGAATGAGTGCAACCCGGGCACTGAAGAATGAATCATTTGAAAAATGGTTTGAACGGGTAAAAGCCTCAGTTATGAAACAGTCAGCTGCATTCATGGCAAATAATAAATACCGGCCGCCATACTGGCAACTGCTGCGGTTTTCGGAAGAAGCGGTTAAATCAATCACGCAGTAGGAGTATAACAGGCATAATTTATTTCGGTAAAAAAATTTGTATAGATTAATTTATTGTCATTACTTTGTAATTCAAAGTACTTTTATGAGTAACCAACAACAACCGCTGGATGACCTGCATCACATCAAACAGATGATGGAACGCAGTAGCCGTTTTATAAGCCTGAGTGGATTGAGTGGGATTGGTGCAGGTATTTGCGCACTGGTTGGCGCCTGGCTGGCACATCCCTATGTGTTTGGAAAAAAGGACCATATCATGAACCGGGAACTGGTGGCAACACTGGAATCGGAACATGATTATTCTTCCCTGCTTAACAGTTGGCTGTTTTGGATTGCTGCCGGAACTTTTTTGTCGGCCCTGGTTAGCGCATTTGTGTTTACCTGGCTAAAGAGCAAACGGCAGGGCATACCTGTTTGGGGGCATTCTGCACAACGCCTGATGATCAATGTATCTATACCGCTGATGGCAGGAGGCTTATTCCTGTTCAAGCTGATTCATTTTGGTACTTTTGGCCTGGTGGCACCCGGTTGCCTGTTATTTTACGGACTTGCCCTCATAAATGCCAGCAAGTATACACTGGATGAGATCAGGTATCTTGGTTATTGCCAGATACTGCTGGGCCTGCTAAGCTTGTGGTTTGTGGGATATGGATTATATTTCTGGGCATCCGGTTTTGGCCTGTTGCATATTGTGTACGGCGCATATATGTGGTACAAGTACGAACGGAATGAGGAAATAACGGTGTAGGTTACCTGTAATTAACGGAAAATCCTTCACCGGAAAATACTGAAACAATGAATAACCCGATAGAAAATTTGAGCAAACTGTTCGACAGCCGGATCAGGCTGGGAATCATGAGTGCTCTGATGGTGAACGCGGAAGTGAACTTCAATGAACTGAAAGAGCTGCTTCAAATAACAGACGGGAACCTGGCAAGCCATATAAAAGCGCTGGAAGAGCATGGTGCCATTAAAGTGCATAAGGGTTTTATCGGGCGTAAAACCAATACAGTGTATTCTGTTACCAGGTCTGGGGAAAAGGCATTCAGAGCACATATAGAGGCACTCGAGAAAATGATCCGGTTTAGCAGGTAGTTTTTTTTATTCAGATACTTTGAAAAACAAAGCACTTTTTAAATATCATATATATGGACACACAACAACCCGCCGGTTTCTGGCAAAAGAACAAACTTGTTATTAAAGCGGTATTCATCGGCTTTTTAACACTGGCCCTGCTTATTCCTACTTTCTTTATCATGTTCCTGGTAAACGACAGGGAAAAACGCAGGGATGAAGTGGTTAAAGAAGTGAGTAATAAATGGGCGGGCGCCCAAACAATAACCGGCCCGTTTTTATCCGTACCTTATTATGTGGAAGTAAAAGATGCATCCAATCAATCAGTATTGCAGAAGAGAAACCTTTACCTGCTTCCGGATGAACTTACCATTAACGGGAAGCTGATGCCACAGATCAGGCATCGGAGTATTTTTAATGTTCCGGTGTATAACAGCAATCTTACCATTGAAGGAAAGTTCCTGCCACTGAAAACAGGAAAACTCCCGGTTAAAATAGAGGCATTGCATTTTGAAGAGGCTGTCATGTGTTTAGGTATAACCGATTTTAAAGGAATAGGTGAGAACCTGTCATTGAAATGGAACGACAGTACTTCCGGCTTTGAAACAGGGTTGCCTGATATCAGTTGGCTCAATACTGGTATCAGGAGCCCGATTGCCTTATCGGCACCAGCAGCTACCGGAAGCATGTCAACATTCAGGATAAACCTGTCTCTCAAAGGCAGTGAGCAACTATATCTTACCCCTTTTGGCAGCACAAGTAAGGTTCATTTGAAAAGCGATTGGAGTAACCCTGCATTCGACGGCAAATATTTACCTGATACCAGCATATTATCTGCAAAAGGATTTACAGCTGATTGGAAAGTACTTCACTTTAACCGTACATATCCCCAGTATTTTACCAGTATAAACGAAAACTTAATATCTGAAAGCGCCTTTGGGTTCAGGCTGCTGCAGCCTGTTGATGCATACGGACAAACGCAGCGGAGTATCAAGTATGCCGTGCTTGTAATATCTCTTACCTTTTTCCTGTATTTCTTTTTAGAGATATTCTATCGCAGAAGCGTACACGTACTGCAGTATATCCTTATTGGCTTTGCACTGGTGATATTCTATACCTTACTGTTATCACTGTCAGAATATATAGATTTTGCCAAAGCATACCTGGCAGCGGCTGTTTCCACAGTGTTGCTTATAGGCTGGTATAGCAAATCTGTTTTTAAAAAATGGAACATTGTACTCATCTTCTCATTCATATTGTCAATGCTTTACCTGTTCATTTTTGTATTGATACAGTTGCAGGACTATTCCCTGTTGTTTGGAAGCATCGGGTTATTTGTGCTGCTGGCCATCATCATGTTTTTCAGCAGGAAAATTAACTGGAATGCTGCAGGAGAAAAGGAACTTGCGGAAGCATAGTAGATAATTAACAGGCTGGCGCCGGAGATAATCCGGTGCCGGCTTTATAAAACAAATAGATACTATGTCAAGATTATCCAGGTCATTTCAGTACGCATGGCAGGGTTTTCGCTCCTGTATGGTAAGTGAACCCAATTTCAGGATTCATATTATAACCAGCCTGCTGGTGGTTGGGGCCGGATTTTTATTGGGCATTTCAACTGCAGAATGGCTGGTTGTGCTGCTTTGTATTGGTTTTGTTATGGCAATGGAAATGCTTAATACGGCCATTGAAAAACTAAGTGATGTGGTTCACCGGGATCATCATCCCGGAATCAGGCAAACAAAGGATATAGCAGCAGGGGCCGTTTTGGCAAGTGCCATCATTGCTGCCATATGCGGCACCGTTATTTTCCTGCCAAAAGTTTATTCATTAATCTGTACAAAATGTATTGCATGAAAACGATGTCAGCATTTAACCGTTTACTTACAGTTTTCCTCATCTTCATTGCAGGGCTTATTCTTGCAAGGATTGCCTATTCCGGCAATATCCGATACGTATCTATGTGCTGGAATATTTTCCTTGCATGGATCCCGTATATCCTAAGCTGCTATTTTTACGATTACCAGGCAAAAGCAACATGGAAACAACTTTTTTTATTTGCAAGCTGGCTCTTGTTTTTCCCCAATGCCTTATACATAGTAACCGACCTTATTCATCTGGAAGAAGCTACGCATGTCCCGTTGTGGTATGATGCTGTTCTGTTATTTGCCTCTTCGTTCATCGGTATCATGATGGCTTTTGTATCCCTTCATAAAGCAGAGTACCTGCTCAATCGCTTTTTTTCAAAGCAGGTGGTTGCCGCATCAATCCCCCTGATACTGTTTTTAGCTTCGTTTGGCGTTTATCTCGGCCGTTTCCAGCGATGGAACAGTTGGGATGTGATTCATAACCCGGTTGGCCTGGGTTTGGATATTTTTAACCGCTTTGTTTCACCGGTTGATCATATGAAAACATGGGCCATCACCATCATATTTACTGTGTTGTATTCTTTGTTGTATTTCCTGATAAGAATAATACCGCAGGCAATGGCCGACAATAAAACAGCAGGGAAATAACCCCTGCTGATAAAATGCGTGTAATCTTAAACGTTATTAACCGGTTGTGTACTCATCAAAAATCCAGCCCCATAGAGAAATACATCACCGGCCTTCCCTTAAAGAACCCGCTCATGGGCCAGGCAATATCGTATTTAAGGAAATAACCCAGTAAGGTGCTCCTGGCGCCAAAGCCGTATCCGCCGGCAAACGGGCCAAGTCCGCCTGCCTTTGTCTTAACGGTAACCGGCCCGGGTGAGCCATTGGGTAAGGTACTGTTATAAACCACTTCGGGCCGCTTGAATTTATCGTAAGCGCCGTTCCAGGCAGAACCCAGGTCAATGAACTGGATCAACTGTAAATTTCTCAGGAACGCATTATTTACCGTTTTGTCAAAGAATGTAGACATAACGGGCAACCTGAATTCACTGTTTATCACCATGGCGTTGTTCCCGTTTGCCACATTTTGTATATATCCCCTCAGGTTAACAGCCAGGCTCTGAAATGCATAGTCCTGGTCGTTATCAGGCTGGTTAGCCGTATTAAAATATCGTTCCCGGGTAACATTGCCAAAATTGTCGAGCTTCTGGTTATTGCCAAACATCAGCCAGCCGTCTACGCCTCCCAGGTAGTAAATCATCTTCTGGTTGCCCCAGCTAAAATCTCCCGCAACCCTTCCCGCCCATATGAAATTGCGGTGTATAGGATAATAATACCTGGCATCAAAACCAACATTGAATGTAGTGGGCCCGTCTGCAAACTGAACTTTATTAACCTGCCGGTTCCAGTCGAAGAATACCTTATACCTTAACCCGTTCCAGATATTCATAGCCGGGTTCAGGCTGTTGTCATAAACATATTCAAAATGGGTAACAGAATAAAGCGTTTTCTGGTCTGGTAAAACTGAACTTAGGTCATCTACTGTTTTTACAACCACTTTGTCTGACCTGATGCCTGTAGTTAACCGCACACTTTTTGTTGCATCAAACGGATAAGCAACATTCAGTTGATACAGGTTAGTGAAAATCTTTCCGGGGTATTGTGCAATCAGGGCCCCGGTGTTGTCTGTAACATTTATTCCGGTAGATTGGGTGTTCCGGTAATAACTGGCCCCCCAGTCTATCCTGCGGGTAAGGTTCTGATAACTAAGGAACCATTCATTGTCTTTCAGGTTCGTGCTTATCTTATAGGCCCCTAATATTTTTATATCTTCAAGCAGGTCAGACGTACCCAATGTTATAAGCCCGTTCAACGGGGTACCGCTGTTGAGCATGATAGGCCCGCTCCCGCCGGCATAAGCCTGGTAACGGTTAACCAGTATGGTATTATTAAAACCTAGTGAACCGAAATCTGCTGAAAATTTACGCGGCTTATACCTGAATAATTTGGCCGATTTCAGCACCGGTTCCAGGGAAGGATCGGTGGCCGGTATGCTAGCCATTTGTTTTTCGGGCTGGCTGCTGTCTTTCTTTGCCGGTGCAAATTCATCGTTCTGGAAGAAATCATCCTGTTTTTTTACAGGTTCTGCAGGCGTCTTTGGGGCAGCAGCCGTCACCTTGGTCCGTTTGCTTTCCCGCATCAGCTTTTTCATGTATTCGGTTGGCCTGGCCGAAACGTTCCGCTGCCTCAGGGTGTTTTCATCTATCTTCAGTTTGTACAAAATTTTCTCGTCACTCTGACGAGTAACTTCGCTCAACTGGTTGTTGTCTCCGGCAATCCTTGATTCAGCTAACGTACTCGGGTAGTTGCTTAACGGGAAAGTATAAGCAGAGTCTTCCGAAACGGAAACAACGGCAATAGAATCAACATCGGTCTTTTTATAAACCCTTAACGTGCTGTCTATATCTTTTTCGGTAGGGTTTCTCAGGATATCATCTCCTATAAGCACTAATGTGTCAAGCCCGGCTTTTTTCGTGGTGAAGAACCCTGCATAACGGTTACCAATACCGTTTTCATCACTTACAAAAGTGAAGTGGTTTGTATTGTATTGGGTGGGAAAACGGGCATCTCCGTATTTGAGGTCAGAAAGTTGGGTAACCTGGTTCAGTTCAGGCTTGTCGCCAAAGTCAGTGATCAGGAAAATGTTAAACCGTTTGTCGCTTGGAAGTACCGTGTCGGCCGACTTTGCGAAAGCCGATGGCCTGTTGCTTGCAAATATGATTCCGGTCTTGTTCGGGAAAGAAACAAAGGAAGCATCCAGGTCATCATACACATCATTGGTAATCTGCTGCGCTTTCTCTTTTTCTATGTTATATGTATAGATGTCTGTATGACCGTTTTTTACGGCCGATAAGATGAGTGTCCTGCTGTCGAGCATGTACTTGATATCCTGAACCTGGTCAAAGGTAGCCGTCAGGTCTATCTTATACTGCTTTATCCTGGTTACGATGTCGTACACAAAAAGTTTCAACCGGCCCTCTTCAACATAAACCACGGAAATACGGGTTCCTTTCGGGTCCCAGGCCATCAATGGGTAATTGGGGTTTACCTGGTTTTCATAAGTACGTATACCATATTTCAGCAAGGTCTTTTTCTCAAAATCTTCGCTTAAAATTACCCGTACAATGCCTTTTTTATATTGAGTTACCACATAGGAGTTATTTTTTTTATTGGGGTTTACATTGAAACGGTAATAATTGAGTCGTTTGCTGATGTCGAAACCATCAATATAGTTTCCCTTCGGGTATGCCTTCCTGCGGGCAATATCATCAAAATATTTTTCGTCCTGGTATTCCATGAACTCTGCAAGCAGTTCCTTGAATTTCTTCTTGGTTATCTGAACACTGGCCTTGTTCAGGTTTTTGTATATCCTGGCCAGGTAAAGAAAATAGGTTACATTTTCCTTTTTGTATTTTTCTTCAATAAAATACCAGAATGCGTGCCCGGCCAGCAGGGGTTTTTGAAATGATAAGGAAGAAAATTTATTGTAGTTGCCCGATAATATCTCGCTCTTTAATTCATCATCCAGGTCAGTGCTCCAGTTTTCTCCCAGGTAAGCTACATATCCGTCAGTCAGCCATTTGGGCAAATCGAGCAGCGTCTGGTTTCCAGCCACTTCACCCAGGTCATCGCCGAAAAGCACATTTTTTGTTATTACATCTGCAATGCCCTGGCGAACCTGCCTTTTCAGGTTGGCATGGTTGGCATCAAAATATACTACCATCTTGTTGTTTACCAATTGCGTGGTTCCGCCTGTTTGTAACAAGTCTGATTCTAACCCGATATTGGTTTGCTGCATATCGGCAAACTGGTTATATACGATGATATTTGCCCTTCGTTGCAGGCTGTATTCTGCAGCTGCTTCCAGTTCCGGCAACTCTTTTTCAGCGCGCTGTGCAATGTACTTGGCAATTTCCTGCCCTCCCTGGTAAAAGAAAACATTGAAATTCCTTGTCTGGTAATATTGCCATTTGAACTTCTTGTACTGAACCCTGTTTTTGCCGAATGTAACCGAATTTACCTGTGCATTGGATGATAAAGCCGTTATGATCAATATAATTGGAATAAGGATTTTTCTGCTGAACTTTGCCATACTGATTGATTGATATTGAGTATTAAAATTAATTCATTCAGGGTAATCATTGAAAACATTTTAAAACCAGGCATGTTACAAATTAAAACCTTCGAATTTAGCCCCATCCAGGAGAATACATATTTATTATATAATGAACTGAAAGAATGTGTAGTCATTGATCCGGGATGCTATAGCGATGATGAAAAAAAGGAATTGTCGGATTTCATTGAAAAGATGGGTTTAATACCAAAAATGCTGCTTAATACCCATTGCCACCTCGATCATGTTTTTGGAAACAGCTTTGTTGCCGAAAAGTTCGGCTTAGTATTACATATTCACAGAAATGAAGAATATGTGCTGGAATTTGCACCAAAGTCAGGCCTCTTGTATAACCTGCCTTTTGACAATTATACCGGCAAACGCATGTACCTGGCTGAAGGCGATATCATAAAACTGGGTAACGACGAACTTCGGGTAATTGAAGCGCCCGGTCATTCACCCGGCCATATCTGTTTTTATTGTGCTGCACAACATTTTATTGTTAGCGGTGATGTGTTGTTTAAAGGAAGTATCGGCCGAACCGACCTGCCGGGCGGCAATCACCAGGTGTTACTAAAGCATATCAGGGAAAAACTGTTTACACTTCCGCCGGAAACGGTTGTGTATTGCGGCCACGGTCCTGAAACCAGCATTGGGCAGGAAAAAAAATACAATCCTTTTTTTAACGAATAAATTGCCAATAGTATCAGGGGCGTTTTGCTTTCAGGTACAGGTAGCGCCATGTAAGCGCTCACTACAATTGAATGCAACTGGAAATTAGTAATTGCAATCAGTCAGTTTCAAATAAAAAATTAAGGCGTTTTTTTCTCCTGGCAGATCTCAATTAAAATTCCGTTCGTTGTTTTTGGATGAAGGAAGCATACAAGCTTGTTGTCAGCACCCTGCTTTGGTTCTTCGCTCAGTAACGTAAAACCGGCCTGTTTAAGCCTGTTCATTTCTTCCCTGATATCTGATACATCAAATGCAATATGATGCAGCCCTTCCCCTTTTTTTTCAATGAATTTTGCGATAACGCCATCATTAGTAATGCTTTGAAGCAACTCAATCTTTGTTTCCCCTGTTTTAAAGAATGCCGTATCTACCTGTTCCGAAGCCACAGATTCTGTTTTATAACAACCCGAATTCAATAATTTTTCAAATAAGGGAATTGAAGCACTAAGGTTTTTAACGGCTATTCCGATATGTTCTATATGGTTCATAAGCTTATGTTAATTGTCATTTACGAAATAAGTAATTTGATGTCACAAGTTAGCCATGCTTACTATAAAGTAAAACCTTTTGCAGTAAATTTGCGTTATATAACAGGAAAAATAACTTAAAATATTAATATGAAAAATAATATGTTGAAATTACCTATATACCTCGATAATAATGCTACCACACCCATGGATCCAAGGGTTTTTGAAACAATGACGCCTTATTTCATGGAGCATTTTGGGAATGCCGCCAGCCGCAACCATCCTTTTGGCTGGGCAGCAGAAGAAGCCGTTGATTACGCCCGCGAACAGGTGGCAAAACTGATTGGCGCCGATCCAAAAGAAATCATATTCACGTCGGGCGCAACCGAAGCAGATAACCTGGCACTAAAGGGTGTATATGAAATGTATGCAGCCAAAGGCAACCATATCATAACAGCAACAACAGAACACAAAGCCGTGCTGGATACCTGCAAGCACCTGGAAAAAAACGGAGCCGAAGTAACCTACCTGCAGGTTAACAAAGAAGGGCTGATTGACCTGAAGGAGCTGGAAGCAGCCATCAGGCCAACAACCATCATGGTTGCCATCATGTATGCCAATAATGAAATCGGCACCATCATGCCTATCCGGGAAATCAGCGCCATTGCCCGTAAACACGGCGTTTTGGTATTTACAGATGCCACACAGGCCGTTGGAAAAATTCCGGTGGATGTAAATAAAGATGGAATAGACCTGATGGCATTTACGGCTCATAAAATGTACGGGCCCAAAGGCGTTGGTGCATTATATGTAAGGCGAAAAAACCCACGTGTTAAGGTAACGGCACAAATGGACGGCGGCGGACACGAAAGAGGCATGCGCAGCGGTACTTTAAACGTACCGGGCATCGTTGGTTTTGGCAAAGCCTGCGAATTGTGTATGCTTGAAATGGAATCAGATACAAAAAGGATCAGCAAGCTGAGGGATAAACTGGAATCGGCTTTATTATTGCTGGAAGAAGCTTATGTGAATGGCAGCCGTGAACACCGGTTACCGCATGTAGCCAATATTTCGTTTAAGCATGTGGAAGGGGAAGGTTTGCTGATGGGCTTCAATAAGAATATCGCATTGAGTTCCGGTTCGGCCTGTACTTCGGCTTCCCTGGAACCCAGTTATGTACTGAAGGCTTTGGGGCTTGGCGACGACCTGGCGCATAGTTCCCTGCGTTTTGGTTTGGGAAGGTTCACCACCGAAGACCAGATAGATTATACCATCAAAGCAATCAGTGAAACCGTGATCAAACTAAGGGAAATGAGCCCGTTGTGGGAAATGTACAAGGAAGGAATTGACCTGAATTCAATTGAATGGGCAGCTCATTAAACAGGAGTTAAGTGATTTAAATCAAAATCATACATCACAAATCATACATCATTAATCATAAATCATACATCAACAAATCATAAATCTTCATACCATGGCATATTCAGAAAAAGTGATTGATCACTACCAGAATCCGAAAAACGTAGGAACCCTGGATAAATCAAGCAAGAATGTAGGAACCGGGCTGGTTGGTGCTCCGGAATGCGGCGACGTAATGCGCCTGCAAATTGAGGTTGACCAGGCTACCGGGATGATCACCGATGCAAAATTTAAGACATTTGGTTGCGGTTCGGCCATCGCTTCTTCCTCGCTGGCAACAGAATGGTTAAAAGGTAAAAGCGTGGATGAAGCCCTTAAGATTGATAATATGGAAATTGTGGAGGAACTGAACCTTCCACCGGTAAAAATACACTGCAGCGTACTGGCAGAAGATGCCATCAAAGCTGCGATTAATGATTACCGTGAGAAGAACGGGCTGGAAAAGATCAAGTTTGAAGAAAGCGTAGTACATTAATACCCGTAGTAAGTAAACAAGCAGGAAAAATGGTATCAACAGAAAACAGTATTTTCATCAGCGATAAAGCGAAGGATAAAGTGATCCAGCTGATGAAAGATGCGGGCGTGGCCGATGACCCTGCCTATTTTTTACGTGTAGGCGTGGTTGGCGGAGGCTGCAGCGGCCTTAGTTATAAACTTGATTTTGATAACGAGGTAAAACCGATGGACCAGGTGTTTGAAGACAAAGGAATGAAGATTGTTACCGATCTTAAAAGCTTTTTATATCTCGTAAATACCGAACTTGAATTCAGTGACGGGTTGAATGGCAAAGGTTTCTATTTCAACAATCCCAATGCCAGCAGGAGCTGCGGTTGCGGTGAAAGTTTTGCAGTCTGATATATAATATTTATACAGGTAAAAGCCCGCTTTATAATAGCGGGCTTTTTTATATGCAAGATATTTACTGGGAATTTTAAATAGGTTCAATGGCAGGAACAGGCGGCGGGGGCGGAGGAGGTGGCAATTGACCGTATTTTTTTTCATGATATTTCCTGTTCGAAAGCCAGGTGCTAAGTTTGATTTTCCTGGTTTTACCATCTTTTTTAATGATTACCATATGGCCTCCTTTTTCCATGGCTACAGAAATTTCATTTCCGAGTTCATTTACAATGGTAGCTGTTTCTTCCGGTGCAGCTGGTGCTGCTGGTGGAACGGGAGGAACCGGTGGCGGCGGCGGAACGGGTGCCAGCATGGCTACCGGTGCTGGTGGCGGCGGCGGGGCAATATGATCATGCCTTTCCTGCGCCTGTACCGTTACAATGGAAATGCAGGCTACACATACTAAGATCTTTTTTTTCATTTGTTATAGTTTAGTAATTATTTCTAATACAGAAGGATAACTTTTCCATCTTTGTTATCATTCAATGGTTAAAATTATCAGTGACAGTAGTAACAGATGCGGCATATGATAAAATCCATAAAATTTTGTGAACTTTTTTATAATCGGGTACCACTTTGTATTTCACCGGTATCAAGAAAAAACCCCGTTAATTAAAACGGGGTTTGCAGCTGGGTTTGGTAAACATGAATTAATGAACCCTCTTGCCTGTCAAAAAAAAATGTTTCAGCAGTGGTTCGGGTTTCAGGGAACTGCCTTGTGGTTGCAGTGTAATTACATATATAAATTCATCACTATGACAACAAGGTGAAGGAATCTGCTGCTTAATCCTAAATAGTTTTTATACAATTTTATCCGGGGATACTGCCAAAGCATCAAAAAAATGCCGGTATATGTTAAAATGATGCTTCAACAGCAACTATTTCTGTTTATTATTTGCGGGTTTCCAATTGGTTATATAGTAAATTGCAGCAATTTTAAAAGTATGTGGAGCATATGTAAAAAGGAGTTGAACCAGTTCTTCAGTAACCTCACAGGTTACCTGGCCATCATCCTGTTTATGCTGGTAAACGGGTTATTTCTGTTTGTTTTTAGCGAGAGCAGTATTTTTGATTTCGGGTATGCCAGCCTCGACAAATTCTTTGAACTGGCTCCCTGGGTACTGCTTTTCCTTGTTCCGGCCATTACCATGCGGTCATTATCAGATGAATTCAAAGCCGGTACTTTTGAAATTTTGCAGACCAAACCGCTTACCTCCTGGCAGATCGTTACCGGAAAATACCTGTCGGTACTCATCATCATCCTGTTTGTTATAATTCCCACACTCATATATATCGTTACCATTAAAACCCTGAGTGTGTCAGGAAAAATAGATACCGGCGGCATTACGGGCAGTTACCTCGGATTATTGCTGCTTGGAGCTGTTTTTGCAGCCATCAGTATCTGTTGCAGCAGTTTTACCGGTAATGCGGTGGTATCGTTCCTGGTAAGTGTGTTCGCCTGCCTGGTCCTTTATTTCGGGTTCAATGCCATCAGTAAATTACCCATGCTGCAGGGGTCTGCAGATTATTATATTGAAATGCTTGGGATTGATTTTCATTACAGGAGTATCAGCAGGGGCGTGTTGGATACCAGGGACCTTGTTTATTTTGCAAGTACGATTTTCCTGTTCTTATTTGTAACTGTTAAAAACCTCCGGAAAAAATAAATGGATTTCTTCAGCAAAATAGTAAAAGGAAGATGGTGGTTTTTAATAACTGCTTTGTTGCTTGTTGCAGTAAACTGGTTTGCTTCGGTATTTCATGCCAGGATAGACCTTACCGATGAAAAAAGATTCACCTTATCTGCAGCTACAAAGAAAATACTGAAGAACCTGGACGATAAGGTGGAAGTGAAAGTGTTTTTAAAAGGAGATTTCCCCAGCGGTTTCAGAAAGCTGGCCAACAGCACACAGGAAACACTGGAAGAATTTAAAGAATCAGCTTCCGGCAAACTGCAGTATCAACTGGTAAGCCCGGATGATAATATGGAAGATGCTGATGTGAAATGGGGCGACACCCTTTCTGCCATGGGCCTGTACCCGATTAACCTAAAATCTCAGCTTAAAAAAGGGGAACAGCAGCAACTGGTTTATCCGTATGCCCTGGTAAGATATAAGGAAAAAGTGATTCCCGTTAAGCTGTACAGCGGCATTCCTAACATAGGTAGATTGGAAATTAACAGTGCGGAAGCGTTGATGGAATACCAGCTGGCAGGCGGTATATATAAGTTATCGGAAAAGCAAAAACCGATGCTGGCATATTCTATCGGTAACGGTGAGCCGCAGGATGTAAGGACCTACGACCTGGTTGAAAATGTTTTGAAGAACGACTACGACCTCAAACTCCTGAATATTGAACGGGTACCGTTTATTGATGATACATTCAGCCTGCTGATGATGGTTAAACCGACCCGGCCTTTTTCTGAACTGGAAAAATTGCGCATAGACCAGTACCTGATGCGGGGCGGTAAATTGCTCATGTTCCTGGATGTGCTGGATGCAGAAATGGATAGCCTGCGGATAAAAAATGAAGTGATAGCATACGACCGCAGCCTCGGCCTTTCCGATATGCTGTTTAAATACGGAGCCAGGATCAATAATGACCTGGTAATGGACCTGCAAAGCGACAAGCTTCCCTTTGATGTGAATGGAAACGGGCAGTTTGAATTTCTTTCCTGGAATTATTTCCCGGTTTTCATTTCCAAATCAAACCATGCGGTTAACAAAAACCTCGGGTTTGTATCAGGGCGTTTCGTTAACTCCATTGACACGGTTGAAGCAGAAGGGATAAAAAAGACTGTACTGCTCAGTTCATCTGCCAATGCAAGAACCATTTCTGCTCCGGCACTTATAAGCGGAAGGGAAAATGTAAATGCACCTGAAGATGAAAAGTTCAGGAAGGCGAATATCCCCGTGGCTGTATTGCTCGAAGGCAAATTCGTTTCCATGTTCAGGAACCGGTTGTCGCAGGGTATGAACGACAGCCTGGAAAAATATGGCAAAAGTTTTTTACCGCAGAACATCAGCGGCAATAAGATGATCGTGGTATCAGACGGTGACATGGTGCTGAATACGGTTGTGCAGCAGGAACCATTGCCAATGGGCATGAACCCTTTTACATACGGTTCACAGTATGAGTTTGGTTTTGCTAACCGCGACTTCCTTACTAACTGTCTCAATTACCTGATAAACCAGTCGGGGCTGGCGGAAGCCAAAGCAAAGGATTATTCTCTCATGTTGCTCGATTCAAAGAAGCTGGAAGGAAGCAGGTTTAACTGGCAGTTGCTTAATATTGCAGCACCTGTGCTGCTTGTTATGCTTTTCGCCATAATGTTTCAATGGTTACGTAAAAGGAAATATGGTACTAATGCAATTTAACGGTTATGGATACAACCCAACTCATATATATAGTTTTCAGTGTGGTGATTCTGGTGGCATTGGTGCTGGATCTTGGCTTGCTGAGTAAGAAAAATTCTGTGATCAGCCTGAAAATGGCATTGATTCAAACTATTTTCTGGGTGCTGCTTTCACTGGCGTTCTGCGCTTTTATCTGGTATGAAAATGGCAAGAACGATGCTATCATGTATATTTCGGCATACCTGCTGGAATGGTCCCTTTCCATCGACAATATATTTGTATTCATCATCATCTTCTCTTTTTTCCGCGTACAGCCGGTAAATTATTCAAGGGTATTGCTGCTTGGGATACTCATGGCAATCATCTTCCGCATCATATTTATTACAGTTGGAAGCGAACTGGTAGCAAGGTTCAGTTGGATCATGTATGTATTCGGGGCGTTCCTTTTATATACCGGCCTGAAACTTTTTCTTGCAAAAGAAGACGAAACGTTTGACCCGGAAAATAACTGGGCTTTCAGGTTCATGAATAAATTCCTGCGTACAACAAATGCCGAACCTGAAGGCAAATTTTTGATAAAAATCAATAACAAGACATACCTCACCAAACTGTCCATGGTTGTTATCATGCTGGGAATGATAGATATCGTTTTTGCGATTGATTCCATTCCTGCTGTTTTTTCCATTATACCTGACCCTAATGACAAATTACTCATCTATTCATCCAATATTTTTGCAGTACTTGGTTTAAGGAGCCTTTTCTTTCTCCTGCAGGGTGCTGCAAATAAGTTCGATTACCTGCAACAGGGAATTGCAACTGTCCTGTTGTTCATAGGCGCCAAAATGCTGTTGGAAAAATGGATTCATGTGCCTGTATGGGCCTCTTTGATGGTTATCGTTGTTTGTATCGGCGGTTCCGTTTTGTATTCTGTGTTCAGGATAGAGGAAGAAAACCAAAGTGACTGAGAAAAATTTTACGGATGCACTCAATTAAATTTTCTGAAGTAGCACGCATACTCGGTGTAACACCGGTTCAGTTGCGTAATGATGCATCCATAGAAGTATTGCTAACTGATAGCCGAAAGTTGAGCCTGCCACAGGTTACATTGTTTTTCACCATTAGTACGGGGCAGAAAGATGCAAGCCAGTTTATCCCGGAATTATATGAAAACGGGGTAAGATGTTTTGTTACCAGCTTAGATTTTGATGAATGCAGGTTAGCCGTATTACCCGAAGCCAGTATAATTAAAACTGGCGATGTATTGTTGGCCCTGCAACAACTGGCAGCGGCTCACAGGCATCGGTTTCAATATCCTGTTATAGGAATTACCGGAAGCAACGGTAAAACAACGGTAAAAGAATGGCTGTTCCAGTTACTTAGCACAGATTTCAATATTGTTAGGAGCCCAAAAAGCTACAATTCGCAGGTTGGCGTTCCCCTTAGTGTATGGAATATGAGTGACACCCATACGCTGGGTATGTTTGAAGCCGGTATTTCTTTACCCGGTGAAATGGATCGGCTCCAAAAGGTCATTGATCCCGAAATAGGAATATTTACATTTATCGGCGATGCACATTCTGAAGGGTTTGAAAACATCCGGAAGAAGATACATGAAAAACTACTGCTTTTCAAAAACAGTAAAGTGCTTGTTTATTGTGCAGACGATGAATGTCTGCAGGATTCGGTATTGGCATTTAAAGCAGTGCATAATAACAACATCAGGTTGTTTGGATGGAGCCTGAAACCCGGTGTTGAAATTCATATTTCAAAAATCGGGAAAGAAGACAATGGATGCAATATCAGTTGCCGGTATAATGAACGGGAACTGAATTTTTATATCCCATTTACAGATGATGCATCTATTCATAACGCCATTACATGTTGTTGTGTGCTGCTGTATATGAATATTTCATTTTCAGCCATTGCATCGCATATTGCACAACTAAGCCCTGTTGAAATGAGGCTGGAACTGAAGGAAGGCCTTAACAACTGTTCTATCATCAATGACAGTTACAGCACCGACCTTAATTCTTTCAGTATAGCGCTTCATTTTCTGTTACAGCAGCAGCAACATAATAAACGGACGGTCATCTTAAGCGATGTATTGCAAAGTTCTATCCAGCCCGATGAATTATATAGCAGGATCTCAGAAATTCTGAACAATAAAGAAATATACCGCTTCATCGGCATTGGTCCGCAAATTTCAGCCAATGCCCATCGTTTCCATAAAATACCCAACGCCCATTTTTTCCCTTCTACTACAGAATTCCTGAAACATTTACCTGCCATGCAGTTCAGGGATGAAACAATATTGCTGAAAGGGGCCAGGGTTTTCCGGTTCGAACAGGTAAGCCATGTGCTGGAACAGAAAAGGCATGAAACGGTGCTGGAAATAAACCTGGATGCATTGCGTGATAACCTGAAAATGTACAGGCAGCAACTGAACGGCCCGGTCAAGATGATGGCTATGGTTAAGGCATTCAGTTATGGAAGCGGCAGTTACGAGATTGCCGGTTTGCTGCAGCATGCCGCTATAGATTACCTGGCAGTGGCCTATGCTGATGAAGGCGTTACTTTACGCAGGGCTGGGATTCGTGTACCCATTATGGTTATGAACACAGAAATGACCGGTTTTGACAATGTGGTGCAGTTCCGACTGGAACCCGAATTGTATTCATTCAGTATTTTATATTCATTCGACAAGTACCTGCAGCAACATGGTTTAGAAAATTACCCCGTACACCTGAAGCTTGATACAGGCATGCACCGGCTTGGTTTCCTGGAAGAAGATTTGCCTGATTTATGCAGTTATATTTCCGGTTCAAAACGTATGAAAATCATATCTGCTTTTTCGCACCTTGTAGCCAGCGACGACCCGGTTCACGATGCGTTTACCAACAAACAGGCAGAAGCATTCAACCGCATGGTGAATCGCATTCAGGAGCATACCGGATACCCATTTATCAGGCATATTGCCAATACATCAGCCATACACCGCCACCCGCAACTGCAATACGATATGGTAAGGCTTGGTATCGGCCTTTATGGAGTGGATGAAAAACTGAAACTGCGTAATGTAACTACGCTGAAAACAACCATATCACAAATAAAGAAAGTACGCAAAGGTGAAACCGTTGGCTACAACAGGAAAGGGGTTGTGGAAAGGGATTCGTTGATTGCCATTGTACGTATCGGGTATGCAGATGGTTATCCCCGGTCATTAGGTAACGGCGTAGGAAAGATGTTACATAACGGCAGGCTGGTTCCGGTAATAGGAAATGTATGTATGGATATGACCATGCTCGATATAACAGGATCTGAAGCCGCTGAAGCGGATGAAGTGATTGTTTTCGGGGAAGAACTTCCGGTAACCCAACTGGCAGCCTGGGCCAATACCATTCCATATGAAATACTTACCGGTATATCTCAAAGGGTAAAACGGGTGTATTTTGAAGAGTGACCAATTATTTTGTAACACAATTACCTGTTTTTCCATTGTTTTTTAGTGTCTCACCGGCGTCCACGCTCATCCCAAAACCATATCTTTGCGCCACTTATTTCCGGAGCCACAGGAAAACGCCAGGGCTTCAGTTAAATTTTACATACGGATGAAAGGAAAACATGTTATTGCCATCATTGCACTGATCGTTTTAGCCGACCAGCTATTGAAGATTTATATTAAAACGAACTTTCACCTGAACTCATCACAGCATATTTTTGGCAACTGGTTCCAGCTTTATTTTGTTGAAAACCCGGGCATGGCTTATGGCTGGAAGTTCGGCGGAAACTGGGGCAAAGTAGCGCTCACTGTTTTCAGGCTGGGAGCAGTGGTATTCGGTACCTGGTACCTGCGGGATATCATCAGGAAAAAGTACCATAAGGGATTCATATTTTGTGCAGCACTGGTTTATGCAGGCGCATTGGGCAACCTGGTAGATTCCTGTTTTTACGGTTTGATTTTTGATAAGGGCATGATCTTTGACCCACAATTCAAAGAGTATGTAGGTTATAACGGTTTGGCTACATTTTCGTCAAACGGGTATGCATCCTTTTTACATGGAAACGTAGTGGATATGCTGTACTTCCCGGTTATAAAGGGGCATTTTCCATCCTGGTTTCCGGGATGGGGAGGTGAAGCGTTTGAATTTTTCAGGCCAATTTTCAATATCGCAGATGCTTCCATCAGTACAGGCATCATCTCTATTTTGGTATTTCAAAAAAGGTTTTTCCAAAAAGAAGAAGCCGACAGAAGCAATACCATTGAAACAGGTGCGCCGGTTGATGATGCTGCTCATATTTCATAAAAAAACGAGTATATTTATTTTATAAAAATTGCAAGATGAAATTATTTAGATTTTTACTGATAACAGTCACTGCTATGGTATTGGTTACTGCTTGCCAGAAGGAATTGAGTTTTGATGTGGATGGAACTGCAAGGGGAACATTGAAATCAGATGCTTCCGGTGATTGCCTTCCTAGTATAATCAATGGCATTTATAAAGTGGATTCAGTATTGAACAACACTAATTTCATAGATGTACAGGTTGATATAACCAATCCTGGAACTTATTCGATTGTTTCTGATACCGTAAATGGTTTTTCTTTCAGCGGTACGGGAACATTTGGTTTATCAGGGTTGAACACAGTAAGACTCTATGCTTCCGGAAAACCGGTTATAGCAGGCAATAATACATTTACGATTAGTTTTGATAACAGTACCTGCATGGTGGATGTAACTGTTATCGGTGCAGGTACCGGGGCAGCGGTGTTTACACTGGAAGGCGCACCAGGAGCCTGTTCAGGGGCTATTGTTAATGGTACATATACCGTAGGTACCTTACTTGAAATAAGCAATACGGTTACGTTAACTGTTAATGTATCTGTACCGGGAACATATTTCCTTGGTGCACTCTCCGTTAACGGGATGCTTTTTTCTTCAACAGGTGTGTTTCCTGTTACCGGAGTACAAAGTGTTACATTGAATGGTTCTGGTATTCCACTTGCAGCAGGCATACATAATGGAACAGTTATCAATGGAACAAATACCTGTACATTCAGTATAACGGTATTACCAGGCGGGCCCACTCAGGCAGTCTATACCCTTAATGGCACTCCGGGAACCTGCTCCGGTGCCATAGTTAACGGAACTTTTACTGCAGGTGTTGCTACTACAGCATCCAACACTGTTACGCTAAATGTGAATGTAATTTCAATCGGCGCTTATACGATAACGTCAGATACTAATAACGGCCTTTCTTTCGGTTCAGCAGCTTCCGGTACTTTCACAGCCACTGGCCCGCAAACTGTTGTACTGGTTCCCGCCGGAACCCCGGCAACGGCAGGCACGTATAATTTTACAGCTACTGCCGGTATACAGGCTTGTACATTTTCAATAACTGTTTTACCTGCACCTAACCAGGATTATATTCCGGAAACATCTTTCAGTAACTGGTCAGACAAATTGGTTGGCGGAAATGCCGGAGACACCTCTTATATGCAGGTAAGCCCGAATAACATCACATTAAACGGAACCACATACCGGATATTTGAAGTAAAAGAAAACGGCACACCTGTAGATTCATTCTTCCACAGGAAAAACGGCGGGTTGTATTACCAGCTTTATGATGACAAGTACGGGTTTGACAACCCGTTTAATGCAGAGGGTTTGTTGTTAGATTCATCACTTGCTGTAAATTCAAACTGGGTAATAAACCTGGGCAGCAATTTCATAAGCACCGTGGCTGTTACCGGTAAGATCAATTGCAAGATCATTGAAAAAGGCGCCAATGCTACTATTGCAGGTAACAGTTACACAGACATCATAAAAGTAACCTATACTTATGTATATAATGCAGGAGCAGCAGATAACCCGTATGCCGTGGAAGAGATCTGGTATGCAAAAGGCAAGGGCATTGTATATTATAAGGTGAATGACCTGCCTGTTTCCTTTACAGATATTTATGAAACTACCCGGCTGCAGGTATATTGATAAAATGATATAAACAAAGCCATGCATAAATGATGGTTTTTTGTTTCATAATAAACAGGAATGTTACAACGTATGTTATGTAAAGTTTTAAGTTGCTCTATTTTCAACACGTAATGTTCAATGGTTTACTTTAGATCATTAATATAATTAAGATGAAAAAGTTAAGCTGGTTGGTTATAAGTGCTTTGTTCATATTTTTTTCATGTGGAAAGGAGAACTCTATAGAAAACGGATTGGACAACAATTCACTGATTATCGGTATCGGATGCAATATCAGCAAGATCGTATATGCAGATACAGCTACCGATGTGGCTCTGGGCTCTATTGCCGCTGTGTTAGATGATTCGGGAAAGGTTGTTTCCATTACTGAATTTGACAGCCTGGGCTTTGCCATAAATTTCTATGTTGAACCAAGAGAGGTATCAGATACCGTATTCATCAATACCAATGAGTATTACCTGCTTGACCAGGTAACGGGTATGGTTAAAGGATTTCACGGCCTCTTTGTTCCAACAAACCCGCTTTCGCAAAGGTTTGATATTGCTTTCACTTATAATGCTGAAGGAAACCTTGTAAAAAAGTCATATCGTTTTTCGGCAAATCCGGGTACGCCATACCAGGAAGTGAATTACTCCTATAGTGCCGGTAACCTGGTTCAAATGACGGAAACAGACCTTACAACGGGTAATAAGATATCGGATGCGGAAATGAGCTATTATCCGCTACTAACGCCTAAGGGTAATCTCTACCTGTTTCCGGATGAATATGATTATGCTCAATATTCCCAGTTCTATAATTTCGGTAAACGTTCGGTAAATGCGGTGAAATCCATGAAAGTCAGGTTTTATGCTCCGGGGAATATCCCTATTGATTCAGCCGTTTCATCTTTCAGGGATTATGTCACTTCTGTTGACAATTATACATTAAGTGTAATAATGGAAGGCGATCATCAGCCTTCTGTTCCGGCTCGTGCCAGCCGGTTGAATTTTTCCTATTCATGCCCTTGATTAATCATAGTATTCATGTGATGTATGCTTAAAATAATTAAAGAGCCCGGTAGAAACCGGGCTTTTTGTTCTGCCATTTATTGATGGCTGTTCCCTATGTGTTGTTAATTATAGCGTCATTTATTGATATTGATGAACTGTTTTTATCATTTCGATTTTCTTACCAGTTTAGTGTGCAGCGTTTTGTTCCCTGAGGTTACAGAAAGCAGGTAAATGCCATCTGAACATGATACCTGACCGATGTTAATATGGTTAATACCTTTCATCGCTTTATGCTGGTATGTTTTTATGAGCCTTCCCATGGCATCGTACAGGTTAAACTGAAGCATACTGTTATCCGGGCTAATTACCTCTATGTTTATATTGTCTTTGAATGGGTTTTGTACCGATCTTATTTCAAAAATGAGCTGCGGGCTTAGCAGGATTGTTTTACTGTACCTGAACATACCGTTCATGTCAATCATTTTAAGCCTGTAATAGGTATTGTTAAAGATCATGTCAGGATCTGTAAACTGGTATTGTGCAGCAAGCATGTTCTTGGCGGCAACAGATCCGATGCTGTTGAATACCACAGCATCTGCACTTTTTTCAATAACATATTTATCAAGCCCCTGTTCTTCATTTCCAATCCAGCTCAGGTTTGATTTAGCATTGCTCAGTTGCCCTTTAAACTGAGTTATATTGGCATCGGTTAACAACAGGCAATTGATGACCTTAATCATGGTGGAACTTTTATCATTGAATGCACAATTGTTATGCAGGTTAGCAGCCGTGGTGGCAACAATTACACGGTAGTATGTCCCGCTGTCTGATGGATAGGCAAGGAAAGATGGCAGGTTGGTAACATACTGGTAAAGCCCGTTAACCAACACAGGTGTTCCAACCCCTGAAGTGCCGGGACCTGTCATATCAGTCCATATTGTTCCCCCTACATTGCTTTTCTGCCATTTGAAATGTACATAGCTGTTATTGTAAACATACCTAATGGTATCGCTTAGGTTAACAACGAAAGGGTTTGAGCTGCAACCCAGTACAATCGGATTATAATTCATCGCTAGTGAAGGGCCGCAATGTGCAATTTTGATGTCATCAATGGCCCAGTCATTTCCTCCACCTCCGGGCGAATTATTCCGGATTGCAAATTTTGCAGTGCTCTGGGTTGGCCGGGTAATGAAGGTAAATCCAAATTGCTTCCAGGGGTTTACCCGGTCGTATTTCATGTCGCCGGTTGTATAATAGGCAAGCCCGTCAATTTCAAATGTAAGGTTTGGTCTTACGCCAGCAGAATCGTTGCCCGGGTATGGGATAAATCCGGCACTGCCACTACCGCGACCGTTACTGTCGCAACTGCACCTGGGGCATACATTCCTGAACCAGGCGCTGAATTCATAATAAGTATTGGCGCAAAGGTTAGACAATGTTTCCTGGTAAGCTACGTCCGTATTATAACTGGCATTGATCAGCACAAAATTTCCGCCTCTTGTTCCCGGGGCAACCGGCGGGTTTCCCTGGCTTGGATTAACAGCACCCGTATGGTCGCCACTGATATCCCAAAAACCAAAGACCCTTCTCAGCGCAGGAGATTCGGGCATGGTAGCATTTGGATTGGTAGACCCATTGGGGCTGCTGTTGTTTATAATTGCATAATTATAGTCATTGGGCTGGTTGGTTGAAATGTTTTGTTTGATATAAGTTGTGGAAAATGCCAGTGGTGCAACCCTGTTTTGAACAACACCACTTGCAAATGTTCCGGCAGAGTCAGATGCTGCACTTACAGCTGTGCCATTGCTGCAAAATCCGTTGTACTTGTATAATAAGATCCGGTAAACCGGGAATACGGTATTTGTCCAGCCCGTGGCAGGTGTAACCGTTTTATACCTGATACTTCCACCAAATATTATGGTATCACCATAATTGGCACCCAGGTTTATCCTTACCCGGTAGCAGGCCATCATGATGCAATGTGAATTGAAAAAACTCGGTTTGCTCGTATCCGAACGTATCCGGCCGCCCCTTGTACCATTGGCATTTTTTCCCATGTTTATTGTGATGGCACCGGCAACATGGCTTCCCTGGTCTGCATCTACCGCTTCTGTAAACGGACCTTTGTAGGTAAGGCCCTGGTTGGTTGCTATCCGTAATGAGCCTGGAATATAAGTTGTTTTGGCAGGGATATTGTCAAATACCTGCACACTGTCAACAGCAGTAAACGTAGATACTGTTTTAACGGCAATGGTTACACGCACTTCAATGGTGTCGCCAGGGCTGAATGTACCGCCGGTTGTAAGTTTACTGATATTGGCAAAACTTTTTCCAACATCAACCCGGTTTTGGGAAAAAGCCGCTGAAAAAAAGAATGATAGGAAAAGAATGGGTAAAACCATCCATACATGTAAAGGTTTATTCATACTAATTGGATTTAGCTGATTAAAAACTACATGGATTGGATGGATAGTCCATTACGACAACGTACTCATGTGCCGATTATTTTATTTAGATTGAAATTTTCTCAGATAATTTTATTTTTCAATCATAATCTGCTGATTGACAATACGCTGAAAGTATAAATACGATTGGAGAAATACTTAGTAGTTCGTACGGGCTTATAAAAAAATCCCCCGTTTTTCAACAGGGGACCTAATACTATTATTCATTAAGGTCATTGGTTTATTTTCAGCAACTTCCTCTTTATGGCACCATTTTCAAAGTCAACCGATAAGAAATAGATACCATTGGCGGCTTCAATATCATCAACAACAATCTTATTCAGCCCCTTATGAACTTTCACCCTTAAATTTTTGATCAGCTGTCCGTTTTCATTGAATAAAATCACATTCAACCTGCCATCCTTCGGTACATATACATCTGCTTTGATGGAATTGGAGAATGGGTTATTAACATTTGACAGTTCAAAATCAAGCTCACTGTTTAATGCAACAACGGAACTGTATTTGAACAAGCCATTGGCATCAACCATTTTAAGCCTGTAATATACTTTACCGGAAACTTTTTCCGGGTCTGTAAAATTGTAATAAGCATCATTCAGGTTCTTTGCCTTAATGGAACCTGTTTTATAGAAATTCACCGCATCTGAACTTTTCTCTACTTCATACACACTCAGGTCTTTTTCACCGGTTGCACTCCAGTAAAGGGATGCTTTTTTCTCAATGAGCTGCCCGTTAAACTGGGTGAGATTGGTTGCCAGTACAATACCACAGTTGATCACCCTAATCATGGTAGTATGCCCGTCAGTATATGAGCAATTACTGCTAAGGTTAGCCGCAGATGTACCTACCAGTACCCTGTAATACCTACCGCTATCTGCAGCGGAAGCCAGGAACGGTGGTAGATTGGTAACATACTGGTATTGACCGTTTACCAATGTAGGAATACCTACGCCCGAAGTTCCGGGGCCTGTAAGGTCGGTCCATATCGTTCCGCCAATATTACTTCTCTGCCATTTATAATACACATAACTGTTGCTGTACAGGTACCTGATGGTATCACTCAGGCTAACAACAAAGGGGCTTGAACTGCACCCGACTACATAGGGATGATAATTCATGGCCAGCGTGGGGCCGCAATGAGATATGCTTATATCATCCAATGCCCAGTCGTTACCGCCGCCGCCCGGTGAATTGTTCATGATCATGAAATTGGCTGTGGTTTGGCCTGGCTTCGTTTTGAATGTAAAGCCATATTTTTTCCAGGGAGCCGCCCGGTCATATTTCATGTCACCGGATGTATAATAGGCAAGCCCGTCAATTTCAAAAGTGATGTTTGGTTTAACGCCGGCAGAATCATTTCCAGGGCCGGGGATATAACCTGAAGAGCCACTACCTCTTCCAATACTGTCGCAACTGCACCGTGGGCAAACATTCCTGAACCAGGCGCTGAATTCATAATATGTATCTGGGCACAAGTTTGTGAGCGTCTCCCGGTAAGCGGTATCCGTTTTATAACTGGCATTGATGAGTACCATATAACCTGATCTTGTGCCTGCGGCTGGAGGAGGGTTACCAAAAGCGGGATTGGTGGCCCCGGTATGGTCTCCGCCAATATCCCAGAAACCGAATACCCGGTGCAGTGCAGAACCTTCCGGCATAGTTGAGTTAGGGTTTGTCCACGAATCAGGGCTGCTGTTTTTTACAATGGAGTAATAATAATCCTGCGGCGCTCCTGTACCGATATTTACTTTGGTATAGGTTGTTGCAAATGCCAGGGATGTACCCCGGTTTACTGTTGTACCTGAACCAAATGTTCCCAGAGAATCACTGGCTGCACTTACATCTGTTCCATTGATACAGGGCGTAAGATTAAATTGGCTGAGGATAAACTCATATTTGGGAAAATTGATAGTTACAGGAGTCCCACTGATACTGTATGTCGTTTTTCCGCCAATAGAAATGATATCTCCATAAACAGCAGATGGATTGATGCGGATCCTGTAACAGGCAACCATGATGCAACTGCTTCCAAAGAAACTGGGTTTATCATTATTTTTTATGGTTCCTCCGGTTGTTCCAGTAGCTCCTGTGCCAAGGTTGATAAGAATATTTCCTCCTATTTGCCTTCCCTGGTCAGTATCGTTTGCATCGGTAAAAGGGCCTTTGTAAGTGATTCCTTCATTGGTTGTTATCCTGATGCTGCTGGGTATATAAGTAGTTTTGGCAGGAACCGTATCAAATACCTGTACGTTTGTAATCTGTGAAGGTGAAACATTTCTTACTGCAAAGGTAACCCGCACTTCTATGGTATCGCCCGGATTAAATGTGCCGCCGGTCTTAAGTTTACTGATGTTAGCAAAACTCTTTCCTACATCAGCAACTGCAGTTTGTGCAGATAACCCTGAATACATAAAGCAACATACCAGGATTAATAAGATCCCTTTACAAAAATATTGTAAAGATGTTTTCATTGCGGATTGTTTTTATTTGAATATGTTAAGCAGTAATCCAGTTGAATGCGTATCCTTTATCTAATGGATAATATGGGCATCTAACAACAGACCAATGGTCATTTTGCTTTAATGGGCCGGTTTTCCGGATAAGGATTGAACAACACATAACTGAAGAAACTGCAATGTTTCTCTACTTGTTACAGATACCATGTGTATCTATCACCTGTAAACGTAATATGAATCTTTGTAGTATGATTGACGGCATTTAATTTTATGACAGCGTATACTTTTATGCAAAACATTACGTTTTTCTTTTGTAACCGGTTACCATAGATACCGGTTTTGCTGCTACCCAACATTGAAAACCACTTTATGATCAAACATATACTCCTTTGTATCATATGCTTATGTACTGGTATTTCGGCATCTTTTTCCCAGGCAGAATCATTTACTGTGAAACAGGTACTTAACCAGGCGCCATCATCACCTGCCGACAGGTACTATCTGCAACATCCTTTTGAAATCCTTTATGGTCCCGATGATTCATTATGGATCAGCGAGAAACGGGGAAGGGTGATTAAAGTTGACCCGCTTACCGGAAAGAAAAGAAACATCCTGAATATTCCCGGTTCGGTGAAGTTTACCACCAGCGGCTCCCCCGTATCATCCATCAAGCAGGATGGCATGATGGGATTGGCCATTCACCCGGATTACCCGGCAGTGGATTCTTTTTTTGTTGCTTATGTGTATGATGCCGGTGGTGGAGTAAGAAAATTACGCATTTCACGTTTTCCTGTAAAGAATACAACTATCACCAGCACAGCAGGAAATGAAACGGTTATCATCCAGAACATTCCTGCAAGCATTGATCACAGTTCGGGAAGGATGCTGATTGGTGGCGACAGGAAAATATATTATGCGGCAGGTGATATGGGAGCAAACCAGTTTGGCTTACGATGCGATCCTGTGCGTTCACAGGATGTGCCAACAGCTGCAGAACTTTCTGCAGGGAATTATATTGCATACCAGGGGAAAGTGTTACGAATCAATATGGATGGAAGCATTCCATCTGATAACCCGGTGATAAAATCTATTAAAAGCCATATATATACTTTCGGCCATAGAAACCCCAACAGCATCGTTTTTGCAAAAGATGGATTTCAAAATGAATATGCCGGGGCAAAATTATACAGTGCAGAAAACGGGCCCGCAGAAGATGATGAGATAAACCAGTTATTGCCCGGAAAGAATTATGGTTGGCCTTATATTTCAGGGTACAGGGACAATAAGATATATCAATATAAAAACTGGTCATCTGCGTCTAACTGTGCCAGTCAGCCAAGCCCCGGTAGTGAACCGGAATGTTCCACACCACCGGCAACAGCCAGGATCATGAATGAAATGGATACCACATTGCCTGATTTCCAGGTTCCCATGCGTACTTTTTTTACTCCTTCGGGAAGTTCCATAGCCTGTAACTGGCTAAGCAATCCAACGGTAGCGCCTGCAAGCATGGATTATTATGGTTTTTCCAATAAGATTCCCGGCTGGCAAAATTCTGTATTAATGACTACTTTAAAAGAAGGCACTGTATTTCGTTTAAAGCTGAGTGCAGATGGAAACAGTTTTGTAAACCTACCCAACGGATCAGATACGGCCAGGTATTTCAGGCAGGAAAACAGGATAAGGGATATGGCCATCGGGAAAGACGGGATAACCTTTTACCTGGTAACAGACAGTGTGGGCCAAACCTCCGGCCCTACAACAGGAAACACAAATATACTTAACAACAGGGGAGGCATTCTTGTTTACAAATATACCGGTGCAGTCATTTCATTAAGGGAAGAACCGCTTACTGCCATTAATGCAAGGTTGTACATAAAGATGTTCCCCAATCCGGCTACCCGGAAACTGTTCATAGAGAGCAAAAGGAATGTATCCAAGCCATTGTTTTACCAGATGTACGATATAACGGGAAGGCTTGTACTAAATGGAACGAGCTTCAGGGATAATTTTGAAATAAATGTAGAAAAACTCGGCCCAGGTATGTATACGGTTAAGTTGTACAACGGGCAGGATATCAGCCTGCTTACAGAAAAAGTCCTGATACAGTAACAGCAACCAGGCAGATGAAAATAAATCGCCTGAACAGGTATTAAGTCCCTGTTCAGGCGATCTGCATTCACCGGGTTCTTATATTTTTCCAACCATATTTGCGGGTACAACCCAGGTATCAAATTCTTCCGGTTTTACATAACCCAGTTTCACAGCCATGGCTTTTAATGTGGTGCCTTCCTTATGCGCTTTCTGGGCAATTTCAGCGGCTTTGTAATACCCAATCTTTGTATTGAGAGCGGTTACCAGCATCAGCGAATTATCCACATGCTTTTGTATGTTCTCTTTTATGGGTTCAATACCGGCTGCACATTTATCATTGAATGATACGCAACCATCGCCAATCAGCCTTGCACTGTGCAGGAAATTATATATCATCACAGGTTTAAAAACATTCAGTTCAAAGTGTCCGTTGCTTCCCCCAATGCCGATGGTAACATCATTGCCCATCACCTGTGCGGCTATCATAGTCAACGCTTCGCATTGAGTTGGATTTACTTTTCCAGGCATGATGGATGAACCGGGTTCATTATCAGGAATAAAAATTTCACCGATGCCGCTCCTTGGGCCGGAGGAAAGCATGCGTATGTCATTGGCAATTTTCATCAGGCTTACAGCCACTGTTTTTAAGGCACCATGTGCTTCCACGATGGCATCATGTGCCGCCAAGGCTTCAAATTTGTTGGAAGCAGTTACAAAAGGCAGTTTGGTAAGTTTGGCAATATGCCCGGCAACTTTCACATCATATCCGGGAGGTGTGTTGATGCCTGTTCCTACGGCAGTGCCACCAAGGGCCAGTTCACTCAGGTGTGCAAGGCTGTTTTTTATGGCTTTCAATCCATGGTCTAACTGTGATACATAACCGCTGAATTCCTGTCCAAGCGTTAGCGGTGTCGCATCCATAAAATGGGTGCGTCCAATTTTTACAACCTTGCTAAACGCCTTTGATTTTTTGTGTAAGGTATTTCTTAATTTTTCTATGCCGGGGATGGTTGTTTCAACCAGTATCTTATAAGCGGCAATATGCATGGCTGTGGGAAACGTATCGTTACTGCTCTGCGATTTGTTTACATCGTCGTTCGGGTGCAGGTATTTTTCCTTGTCGCTTAACTTGCCGCCATTCAATATATGTCCGCGATAAGCAATCACTTCATTTACGTTCATGTTGCTTTGCGTTCCGCTTCCTGTTTGCCATACTACCAGTGGAAAATAATTATCCAGCTTTCCTTCCAGTATTTCTTTGCAAACCTTGCCGATGAGGGCGGTTTTTTTCTTTGGTAAAACACCGGCCTCCTGGTTTGTTATGGCTGCAGCATGTTTTAAATAGGCAAATGCCCGGATGATTTCTTTTGGCATCCTGTTAATGTCCTGTGCAATGCGGAAATTATCAATACTGCGCTGAGTCTGGGCTCCATAATAAGCATCCACCGGTACTTTTACTTCACCCATGGTGTCTTTTTCTATCCTGTATTCCATAATATGTTTTTTATTTGCAAAGTTAGTTGAAAAGGGATAGTAATAAAAAAGATAGCCTGTTCATAAACGAACAGGCTACCAGGCTCAGATTGAATTCCACTTAGTGCTGTATAACTATCTTTTCCACTGCATAAACAGATGCATTTTTATACAGGGCAACCGTATAAGTTCCGGATGGCAAATAGGAAAGGTCTATTTGCTGGTTGTTATGTAGAATGGAAATATCTTTCAGTTTCCTGCCGGCCATATCAAAAACGCCAAGATAGGCTGGAGAAACAGATGTCTTAACTATTACAGCTGTTCCGTTAGACAGGTTATTTTGTATGACAAAGAATGGCATATCCGTTTTAATTTCCACTTTTCTTATTTCAGAATAGCTGTATTTGCCATCAAGGTCAACCTGCTTAAGCCGGTAATAATTCATGCCTTTTACAGGAAGCCTGTCTGTGAAATCGTAGTAGCTTACGGTATTGCTGTTTCCTGCAGCTTTCACTTCACCGATCTTTTCGTATGAAAACCCATTGATACTGCGTTCAATGTCAAAATGGCTGCTGTTTGTTTCGCTGGATGTCTTCCAGTCTAACTGCACCACCATGTTTTTCAGGGTTGCATTGAATGAAAGCCAGGTAACGGGTACCACTACACTTTTTGTAAAGGAAACAATATTTGTCAGCGACCATTTATTTATACTGTCAAGCGTACGAACAAAAAGATAATGCGGTGTATTATTGGCCAGTGCGCTGATGTCGGCCGGAAAACTGAGATCAGCAATGTCTGTACCTGTAGGTGTAGTAAATGTTATGGGTGTGCCGTTTCCAAACCCGGGATCGGTATTGAAAAAGTATTCCGCTTTTTTCAGGTTCAAAGGCAGCGGCCTTTGTTCATGGAAAAATCCAAACCTGTTGGTGATGGCCCAGTTTCCATTGTTGTCTTTGCTTCTGATAAAGATGGTATGGAAACCTTCACTTAAGGCAGATGTATTTACCGGTATGGCAAAGTCACTGATATCTGCACCGGCTGAAATGGCCACATTGGTACCATTTCCAAAACCCGGATCGGTATCTATGAAATACTCCAGTTTGTTTACGTTTGCTGCCGGTAAAATGTCTTTGAAGAACAGCCATTTATTGGTTAATGACCAGTTACCTGCATTGTCTTTAGACCTCATGAAGATATTATGGAATCCATTGGTGAGGCCGGTTACATCAACGGTCCAGAAAATATCGGCCACATTGGCTCCTGCCGTGACAGATACATTGGTACCATTTCCAAAGCCCGGATCGGTATCTATGAAATACTCCAGTTTGTTTACGTTTGCTGCAGGGATAATGTCTTTAAAGAACAACCATTTATTGGTCAGTGACCAGTTACCGGCATTGTCTTTAGACCTGGTGAAGATGTTATGGAATCCATTTGACAGGCCGGTTACATCAACCGTCCAGAAAATGTCGGCCACATCAGCCCCGGCTGTGATGGATACATTGGTTCCATTACCAAAACCCGGGTCTGTGTCAATGAAATATTCCAGTTTATTCACGTTAACTGCCGGGATAATGTCTTTGAAGAACAGCCATTTGTTTGTTACCGACCAGTTACCATCATCATCCCTTGACCGTATATGTATGTTATGAAAACCATTAGCCAGTACCGTTAGGTCAACGGTCCAGAACAGGTTGGTAACATCAGAACCGGTAGTAAAACTAACCGGGGTTCCGTTACCAAATCCAGGGTCGGTGTCAATAAAATATTCAATCCTGTTTATGTTCAATGCCGGAACAATGTCTTTAAAGAACAGCCAGCGTTTTGAAAGCGACCAATGCCCGTCACTGCTGCGTGACCTGATATACAGGTTATTGAAACCGTTGCTTAAGGAAGCCGTGTTTATATTCAGGTTTATATCGCTGATGTCGGCTGCATGGGTGGTGGCTATGCCGATTCCTTTGCCAAACCCGGGATCGGTATTTATGAAATACTCAACACTGTCAATTGTTTGGGCCCTTGCAACATTAGCAAGCGTCAACAACATTAAGCAGAGGATTGTTATTGGGGGCGCCAGTTTTTTCATTGCAAATAATTTTAAATGAACAATCAAATCCTGCCGTCATTTAATTATTTATTTTGGTGCTCACAATCACACTTAACACGTTATTGGTTACAATCGGCGGTACAGACAGTTTGTAGATGGATGGAACATTGGGCATTCCAGATTTCACATAAGCAGGTGTATTCCCATACGCGCCGCAATCAACCGATCCAAAACCTGCTGCAATAGCCGGGCTTCCTGCTTTCAATGCAAACCTTCCGTCGTTACTGGCTGTAGCCTGTGTTGGAAATTCTACAAATACATTGGCCATGTTTATATTCGACTGGTTGCCGGAAGACGTGCCGAACTGTGTACTGTTACCCAGGTTGAATTCAGATGTACAGGTAGTAAGTGTTATGGAACCTGCTACCATGATATTGCTTCTTAAAACAAAATTGGTGAAAGTACTGGCATAGCCCAGGCCTGATGCATGAAGCACATTGTTCTGGAATGTGCCGTCATCATTCGCATCAAATCCAACCCCCTGCAGGATAATACTGTTGGCCAGCATCACATTGTTGTGATTGCCCGTTTGAGCCACGGCGCCATCAACATAACATTGCAAAACCTGTACATTCGTACTTCCTCCATTATAGAAATAAAGCAGGTTCGTAACCCTGTTTCTCCTGAACATGAGGTTATTTACCAGGGTGGAATAACCGATATAGGCATTGGCGAATGTCATACCCATGATCACTGAATTGCTTCCGCCTGCTAAAACATACAGATCGGTAATATTGGAACTGGCAGGGTTTGCCTGCAAATTTGGATTTGAAAATGTTGCCGGTGAACCCAGGAAATAACCATTGCCAATGATGATCAGCCGCTTTGTTAACGATAAATTGCCGTAATTGGTACCGCTTGGTTCAAAGTGCAGCGTATCTCCGTTTGCCACACCTGCGGCATCATGTGCAGCCTGTGCGGTTGTGAAGTCGGCTGGTACACCGGTGTTGTTTACCCTCCAGATTTTTGCGGATGCGTTAGCCATTATTAAAACGCAAACCAGCAGGATAATAAAGTTCTTTTTCATAACATTCATTTTTTATTTTTAGAAAATCAACAGGTATGTACATTTCAAGGGGTACTGAAACAATGTAAAAAAAAGGTAATACCGGGTTATAAATTATACCCTGAAGCGGGTATTTTATGCAAATATTAAAAAATAGCCGGTTTTTAACCCATGATTTTGGTCATAACAGGGTTGCATGAACCAAAGGATCAGGGAGAAAGTGGCAGAAAAGAATCAGTGGTTATTTCCCGGTGAAATGGGCTTTTCTTTTTTCAAGGAAGGCGCTGGTACCTTCCTTCATGTCTTCTGTAATAAAGCAGTCGCCGAATGCCTCAATTTCTTTGTCGAAACCACTTTTACCATTGGTATAGGCGCTGTCGCTAACAACGGCAACATTCACACATTCGATGATTTTTCCTACGGCAACCGGTGCTTTCGATTGTATGATGAGCAGAATATCCCTGGTTCTTTGCAGCAGGCTTTCAGAAGTGGTAACATAGTTAACCAGGCCAAGCTGCAGGGCTTCATTGGCATCAACCAAATGGGCTGTCATTTGCAGTTCCATACTTTTTCCCTTGCCAACCAGTTGGGTTAACCGTTGTGTGCCCCCATAACCGGGTATTAGGCCCAGGTTCACTTCGGGCTGGCCGAACTTTGCATTTTCTGATGCAAGCCTGAAATGACAGGCCATGGCAAGTTCACACCCGCCTCCTAACGCAAATCCGTTTACAGCGGCAACTACCGGTTTATGGCAATGCTCTATCTTGAAGAATACATCCTGCCCCCTTTTTGCCAGGGCCATGGCTTCTTCCCGGTTTAAACCGTCAAATTCGGTGATGTCGGCCCCTGCAACAAAGGCTTTGTTACCAGCACCGGTGATAATCACAGATTTGATGTCTGCATTCTCATTCACTTCATCCATGGCAATATCCAGCTCGGCGAATACGGCGGCATTCAGGGCGTTCAGTTTTTCCGGGCGGTTAATCGTAATCGTTAGTATTCCTGATTCCAGGCTATGCAATAAGGAAGTATATTTCTTGAACATGAAGATTGATTGAATGTTTTTTTAATTAAATGAATTTATCAAAAGGGCCGGTGTTCCTTCACCCATTCTTTGATGTATCCGGCTATGTTTGCAGTTGTTGCTCCCGGAGCGAATAATTTGCCAACGCCCATTTTATGCAGGATTTCCATGTCATCTTCCGGGATGATGCCTCCGCCCGTAAGCAGCACATCATCCATGTTCTTCTCTTTCATTAAGGCAATTATTTTCGGAAAAACAGTATTATGGGCGCCACTGAGGATACTGATGCCTATTGCATCAACGTCTTCCTGCAGGGCAGCGTTAACAACCATTTCCGGTGTCTGCCTCAGCCCGGTGTAGATAACTTCCATACCTTCATCACGCAAGGCGGTGGCAATCACTTTAGCGCCCCGGTCATGGCCATCCAATCCAACTTTTGCAACCAGTACTCTGATGGGTCTGTTCATATGCTGTACTTATTATTCAAAAATACGCGAATAGTATGAATGAAATGATGCTTTCACCTTACAGTTCTTCAAAGGAAAGCAACGCATTTTCAATTCTTTTAACCGATGCATCCTTACCGATGGTTTCAGATATCTGGAAAACGCCCGGCCCCATCTTACTGCCAACCAGCATGATCCGGTAAATCATTTGCAGGTCGCCCACTTTCAAATTCATGGCTACGGCCAGTTTTTTGAATGACTCTTCTATATTGGCCATGGTAAAATGGCTGATCAGCCTGAATTCATCTATCAAAGATTTAAAAAAGGATTTCTTTAATTCATCCCATTTGGGTTTTACAGAGGCCTTATCAAGAAATGCCGGAGTTTGAAAGAAAAAGAAAGCCTGGCTGTAAAAGTCTGTCAGCAGGCTGCAGCGGTCCTTAACTAGTTCTATTACCTGTAACAGATACTTGTCATCGGTTGCTAATATTTCATTTTCTTCCAGGATATTTTTTACCAATGGCGCCAGGCGTGATGATTCAGTGCGTCTTATCCATTCATGGTTGTACCACCTGGCTTTTTCAAAATCGAATTTTGCACCTGCCTTGTGCACCCTGTCTATGGAGAACTTTTCAACCAGTTCCTGCATGCTGAATATTTCCTGTTCTGAACCGTCATTCCACCCCAGCATGGCCAGCAGGTTGATGAACGCTTCCGGCAGGAACCCTTTTTCTTTAAAACCTTCTGTGAGCTCACCCGTCTTGTTGTCTTTCCAGTTCATGGCAAAAACCGGGAACCCGTATTTGGCCCCGTCCCGTTTACTAAGTTTACCGTTTGGCCCCAAAATCAGGGGCAGGTGGGCCCATTGTGGCATCTTATCAAGGCCAAACAGGTATTTCCATAGTAATACATGTACGGGAGCGCTGCTAAGCCATTCTTCTCCTCTGAATGCATGGGTAATCTCCATCAGGTAATCGTCAACCACAACGGCGAGGTGGTAAGTAGGCATCCCATCAGCTTTCAGCAGCACTTTATCATCAACCAGCGCCGACTCGAAACTAACTTCCCGGTGAATCATATCGGTAAAACGGATTGTTTCATTTTCCGGCATCCGGATGCGAATTACATGGCTGGCTCCTGATTCAAGTAGTTCGGCAACATCTGCAGCAGGAAGGCTCAGTGAATTCCGCATTTTCATCCTGACCTTCCCATCATATTGGGGAGCGGGGTTTTCAGCCGATTTATATTCATTCCGCATGCTTTCGAGTTGCTCTGGCGTATCAAAAGCATAATAAGCATGCCCGTCATTGATCAGTTGTTCTGCGTATTTCCTGTAAAGCAGCTTCCGTTCACTTTGCCTGTATGGCCCGTATGCCCCACCATGAACCGGGCTTTCGTCAGGAGTTAACCCGCACCAGTCAAGACATTTAAAAATATATTCCTCGGCACCTTCTACAAAGCGTGTCTGGTCGGTATCTTCAATCCTTACAATAAACTGCCCGCCATGCCTGCGGGCATACAGGAAATTATATAATACGGTGCGTACACCACCCAGGTGCAGTCCCCCGGTTGGGCTTGGGGCAAAACGTACCCTAATCGGCTTTTTCATAGTTCAAAGTTAAGGATCAGTTAATTAGTGATTTAAGTTATAATATCAGGGTAGATTTATCGTTTCGCAAAGGTATCTGGCACAATTTTAATAAATTTTTATTACGGATTAAACTTTTAACGATTCCTTGCATCTATGTTTCATAACAAAACAAAAAAATTAAAATTTATGAAAAAGTCATTGCGGTTCGTACTTGTTGCTTTTTTAGCAATCTCAGTAACCTTCACCAGCTGTAAAAAAGATGATACGGCTACAGATAACTCAGATTTAACCACCCATTCTGATGACCAGTCCCGTTTCTCTGCTGAAACCGATGCAGCCATCAATGACGCCAATGCGGCTGTAGAAAATTATGTGGCATTTGAAGGAAGGGAGCAAGCGGTGCTTACTTTACCATGTGATGCAACGGTAGCGCTCGATTCTACAGCTACTTTAAGGAGGATAACCATCACATACAACGGAACCAATTGTTCGGGTACACGTATCCGTACAGGTGTTGTTGTGCTTACCATGCCGCTTGGCCAGCGCTGGAGAGATGCAGGAGCCGAACTTACCACCAGCATTCAGAACCTGAAGATTACCCGCATCAGGGATAACAGGAGTATCACTATCAATGGTACACATGTTGTTACCAATGTATCAGGCGGACGCCTGCGTGACCTGGCTTCTCTGGGTACCATCATCCATAACATCAGCAGCCCGGGCATGAATGTAACTTTCGACAATGGCGCTCAGCGTAGCTGGCAGGTTGCCAAAAAGCGCACATTCACATACAATAATGGAATTGTTATATCTACAATCGGTATGCATACAGACGGCAATACAACTGGTATATCAGAATGGGGCATCAACCGTTTCGGTACACCATTTGTAACCAAGATCAACCAACCGATGGTTTTCCGCCAGGATTGCGACTTCAGGCTTGTAAGCGGCGAACTGTCACATGAAAGAATGGCTTCTAATGTAGTGGTAACATTCGGACTGGACGCTGCCGGAAACCCCACTACTTGCCCTGCAGTTGGTTCTACCTACTACTACAAAGTAGTTTATACAGGGGCTAACGGTATTGTACGTACATTCATTTTACCGTACTGATCTACTTCATAATTAATTATAAATGACTGCCTCTTTACGGGGCAGTTTTTTATTTGGCTACATTGAAGTATTGAAGGCTGAGTAAGTGCTATTTGCGTAAATTGCCGGATGTTTTACCTGGCAAATACTCCCTGGTGGCTCAGGGCACTTTATGGGGAATGCACCTGGGCTATGCCTGGCAGCGGCAGGAATATTTACCTGAGTTTTGATGATGGCCCACATCCGGAAATAACTCCTTTCGTGCTGGATGAATTGAAGAAATATGGGGCCAGGGCCAGTTTTTTCTGCATCGGCAAAAATGTGCAGGCTTACCCTGATATATACCGGCGGATCATAGACGAAGGCCATGCTGTTGGCAACCATAGCCATAATCACCTGAACGGATGGAAAACAAAGGATACAGATTACCTGGATGATATTACAAAAGCAAGTGAATATATCAGCAGCAACCTGTTCAGGCCACCCTATGGTAAGATAACGAGGTACCAGCTCCAACAGTTGAGTAAACCGCAGTATAATTTGCAAACCATTATGTGGAGTGTATTGAGTGGCGATTTTGACAGAAGGATAACCCCGGAAAAATGCCTGGAAAATGTATTGAAAAATACCAGGCCTGGTTCAATAGTGGTGTTTCATGACAGCGAAAAAGCGGATATCCGTATGCGTTATGCACTTAAGGGTACGCTTGAACATTTCATATACAAAGGATATAGGTTTGAAAAGATCTGTTTGCCGGATATTTCGTAAAAAAAGTGGGCCTGGGTAGAAACACTGGCCCGTTTTTAATCCGTACCCTATGAAAACTGAGCCTAAGTTAGTGTTATGTTTTAATAAACACAACTTTTATTATTTTTTTTTAAACAAAATCGGGCTTGGATTTTTGTAAATATTTAATTATATGCCTGGTTATAAAACGATTCCATCATGCTAATTGACAGCCATTGCCATCTTTATGTGGATGCATTTGACAACGACAGGGGCGAAGTGATGAAAAGGGCCATGGATGCAGGGATTGGAAAATTTTACCTGCCTGCCATAGACAGCCAAACAACTGAAGCCATGTTTAATTTGGAAGCGGCCTATCCTGGGATTTGCCATTGCATGGCCGGTTTGCACCCTTGTTCTGTAAATGAAAAGGTGGATGAAGAACTGGCTATGGTATTTAACATGGTTAGCAGGAGGAAATTTGCTGCTATTGGAGAGATAGGGCTCGATTTTTACTGGGATAAAAAATACATGGACCTGCAGTTTAATGCTTTTCACAGGCAGATAGAACTGGCCATTGATCATAAACTGCCAATCGTGATACATACCAGGGAAGCCATGCTGGAAACCATAAATGTGGTAAGGCAATATAAAGGCCGGGTGCAGGGTATTTTTCATTGTTTTGGAGGTAACAGGAAAGATGCTGACGCTATTATAGAACTTGGATTCTTGCTGGGGATTGGTGGTGTTGTTACCTATAAGAACGCTGGTTTGGCGGAAGTGATAAAATACATCGGCCTGGAACACCTCGTACTGGAAACAGATGCGCCCTACCTGACACCGGTACCATTCAGGGGAAAAAGGAATGAAAGCAGTTACCTGGCACTGGTACAGGAAAAAATTGCCGCTATCAAACAGGTAGACCCGGAAGAAGTGGCATCAATCACCACAGCCAACGCATTGAACCTTTTTGTCAATTGATTCTGAACATTATTCCCGGCCCGTTTAATTTGCCGGTTAATGCATGGTTGATGCTGAACAGTTTCTGTTTTCTTTACAGTTTTATGGTAATTTTGCTGTTTTTCGGGGAAACCGGGAGTTTTTATCATTTAGCATGACAGGACAAGCCACCTATAAAGAGAAATTTGATAGCCTGAAAGTATGTGTCATTATTCCCACATATAACAATGAAAAATCCCTGGCAGCCGTAATTGAAGCTGTTCATGCCTATACAAACCACATAATTGTGGTGAACGACGGCTCAACAGATAACACAGGTTCCATCATCAGTTCATTCCCGTTTATACAACCCATCAGTTATGAAAAGAACAGAGGGAAAGGCTGGGCATTGCGTACTGCATTCCGCTACGCACACTATAAAGGGTATGAATATGCCATAACCATTGATTCAGACGGGCAGCATTTTGCCAGCGACCTGCCTGCATTTATTGAAAAACTGGAAGAAGAAAAAAATGCAATTATCATCGGGGCACGCAACATGAACCAGGCCTCAGTGCCCGGCGGGAGCAGCTTTGGCAACAAGTTCTCCAATTTCTGGTTTAAACTGGAAACAGGCATCAGCAGCCCGGATACACAATCGGGATACCGGCTATACCCGCTGAAGCCACTGAGTAACATGAGTTTCTTCACCTATAAATATGAATTTGAAATTGAGGTACTCGTTAGGGCGGCCTGGAAAGGCGTTCAGGTGATTTCCGTGCCAGTAACCGTTTATTATGCACCAAAGGAAACCAGGGTCTCTCATTTCAGGCCCTACCGCGATTTTGCACGCATCGGCGTACTGAACACATTCCTGGTAATCATTACCGTTATATATATTAAACCAAGGGACCTTTTCAGGAGCATTTTTATAAAAAAAAATTTCCGTCAAAAGCTTAATGAACACCTGTTTAATACTGCCCATTCTGACCAGGTAAAATCTTTTTCAGTGGCATGGGGTGTGTTCATGGGAATTGCGCCTGTTTGGGGATTTCAGTTATTGCTGGCCATAACCATGGCTATCATCCTGAAGCTGAACAAACCGCTTGTTATTTTAGCCGCTAATATCAGTATACCGCCCATGATACCCTTCATCATTTACCTGAGTTATAAAACGGGGGCTTTCTGGATGGGGCAACACGCCATGCAACTGGATTTCAGCAAGTCTATCACCCTTGAATACATCACAAAAAACCTGCAGCAATACCTGTACGGCAGCATAACGTTAGCAATCATTGCCGGGGCATTGTTTGGCGCCATTACCTTTGCGGTATTGAAATTATTTAATAGAAAATCCATCCTGGCAGGGTAAGAATATTTCGCATGCAGAAAGCACTGATCAGCATTTATGATTTTTTTTCAAAAAGGAAGGCATTGCTCTTCCTGCTGTTTGCTGCCTCATTGATCATTCCCGGATATTTCGCGTCAAAAGTAAATTTTGAAGAAGACATATCGAGGATACTGCCTAAAGACAAAAAGATTGATAAGCTGAATGAAGTTTTTCAGAACTCAAAATTCATTGATAAGCTGGTAGTAACGGTGAGTTTGCAAAAGCAGGAAGCGGAAGCAGACCCTGATATGCTGGTGGCATATGCCGATTCGCTTGAGTCTGCCATCAGAGGTAAGCTATCAGGCTATATAAAAAAAATAAACGGTAGGGTGGATGAAGAGCTTACCATGGGCTTGTATAATACCATCAGCGATCATTTGCCTGTTTACCTGGATGAATCAGATTACCAGGCAATAGACTCGCTCACCGGCACGGGTAAAATAAGGGAAACGCTGGAACAGAATATCCGTACGCTTACTTCACCGGCCGGCTTCGCCCTTAAATCAATGATAAGCAAAGACCCGGTTGGCATCAGCTTTATCGGGTTGAAAAAGCTACAGCAACTGCAGTATGATGATAATTTTGAACTGTACGATAATTATGTTGTAACAAAAGACCTTAAAAACCTGCTGCTGTTCATAACACCGGAGTATCCGCCTAATAATACCGGAAAAAATGCGGTGATGCTTGAAAAGCTTGACAGTATCATAGAATCGCAGCGCAGCAGTTTTAATAAGGTATCGGCAAGCTATTTTGGCGCAACAGCTGTTTCGGTTGGCAATGCGCTGCAATTGCGGAAAGACAGCATGATTACACAGGGTATCACCGTTTTGTTCATCATCGTATTCCTTGGATTGTATTTTAAGAAGAAGCGGGCTCCATTTATTATACTGATACCTGTTATTTCAGGGGCATTGTTTTCTCTGGCCGCCATTTATTTCATCAAAGGAAGTATTTCTGTTATTGCCCTGGGTACCGGGTCGGTCATATTAGGCATAGCTGTAAATTATTCACTGCATGTGTTCAACCATTACCGGCATACGCGTAACATGCATGAACTGATCGCTGACCTGGCTCTTCCCATGACGGTAGGCAGTTTCACTACTATCGGTGGTTTCCTCTGCCTGGAATTCGTAGAATCGGAAATGCTGAAAGATCTCGGTTTGTTTGCCGCTTTCAGTTTGATCGGCGCTTCACTGAGTTCGTTGATTTTCCTTCCTCATTTTATCGGCCATGAAGACAGGCAATTGGATAAAGCAAGGGCAAAGGAACATGAATTATCATGGATAGATAAACTGGCGTCTCTTAGACCCGATTACAACAAGTACCTGGTAATGGCCATATTGCTGCTGACCATTTTCTTCGCTTACTGGTCAACGAAAGTAGGGTTTGAATCAGATATGCAACGGATGAATTTCATGTCTGCCGGTTTGAAGGAATCAGAGAAAAAACTGAATGACCTGAATCAGTTTGCCTTACAGTCGGTGTACCTGGTTACCGAAGGAAGATCGCTGGATGAAGCGCTTGCAGGTAATGAACGGTTATCCCGAAACATTCAACGCTTACAGGAAGCAGGTGTTGTAAAAAAACAATCAGGTGTTTCATCACTCATCATTTCTGAAGCTTTGCAGAAAGTGAGAATTCAGCAATGGAAACAATATTGGTCGGCTGGTAAAAAAGACTCCCTGATGGCCGCATTAACCAGGGAAGGAGTGGCTTTAAAATATAATCCGGCTGCATTTGACCGGTTCAGGGAAATGCTTGATAAGGATTATAGGCCTGTTAGCAGGGAAGCAATGGAATCTGTACGCAGCAATTTTTTGGATGATTATATTACTGAGAAACCGGGTAAGGCAACTGTGGTTACCTTGTTAAAGGTAGAGCAGGAAAAAAAGCAGGCAGTTTATAATGAATTTGAAAGCCATCCCGAAGTTACCGTGCTGGACAAGCAATACCTTTCCGCACGTTTAGTACAAATTATAAGGGATGATTTCAGCAGCATCGCCCTCATGACATCGTTGCTGGTTTTTATTGTTTTACTGCTGATGTACGGGCGGATAGAACTTACCCTGGTTTCATTTATCCCGATGTTCATCACGTGGATTTGGATTTTGGGCATCATGGGTTTGGCAGGAATCAACTTCAATATCATCAATATCATTGTTTCTGCGCTTATTTTTGGTTTGGGAGACGATTACAGCCTTTTTATCATGAACGGCCTGCTGCAGGAATACAAAACGGGTAAGAAAAACCTTTCGTCTTTCAAGTCATCCATTTTGTTATCTGCCATAACTACCATTGCCGGACTGGGTGTATTGGTTTTTGCCAAACATCCAGCCTTGCGTTCCATTGCGCTGATCTCTATCGTTGGTATCCTCAGTGTAGTCATCATGTCGCAGATACTGATTCCTTTTTTCTTCAACCTCCTCATCGGAAACAGGGTGAAACGAAACCTCTTTCCCTGGACGCTGGCCAGTTTCCTGAAATCGGCATTCGCATTTTCATTTTTCCTTCACTGGAGCATAACGTTTACCATCATCGGAAGAATTTTTGTAAGGCTTCGTGTTAAAGAGAAAGGAAAGTTGCTGTATCACCGCATGCTGTCGAAAGTTGCCTGGTCGCTGATGTATATCATGGCAAATGTGAAAAAGAAGATCATCAATCCGCTGAATGAAGACCTTTCTAAACCCGCCATCATCATATGCAACCACCAGTCGTCACTGGATATCGTACCATTGGTGATGCTGAGCCCAAGGATACTGATGTTTACCAATAACAGGAAATGGAATGCGCCATTTTTCGGCCCGGTAATCAGGATGGCAGATTATTTTCCGGCAGAGCAGGTAGAACAGCATACAGACAGGATCGCCGACAGGATGAAACAAGGATACTCGTTCATCATTTTCCCCGAAGGCACCCGGTCGGTTGACGGAACCATCGGGCGTTTTCATAAAGGCGCATTTTACCTGGCAGAAAAACTGGGAGCAGATATTTTACCCATCATGATTCACGGTACCGATTATACGCTAACCAAAAAAGACGCTCTGCTCAAAGACGGGCAGGTAACGCTCAGCTACCTTCCAAGGATAAAACCAGATGACCTAACTTTCGGTAACGGATATGCGGAAAGGGCAAAGAAAATTGGGTCGTATTTCAGGAATGAGTTTGAAAAACTGAAACAGGAAATAGAACAGCCTGCCTATTTCCGTGAAAAACTGTTTTATAATTACCTGTATAAAGGCCCGGTGCTGGAATGGTATATGAAAGTGAAAGTAAGGCTGGAGAAAGATTACAGGATTTTCAACAGCCTGGTTCCGCGGGAGGGAAAGATCCTGGATGCCGGTTGCGGTTACGGCTTCATGGCTTATATGCTTGCATTTACTTCGGCAAGGCGGGAAATAACTGCATTCGATTATGATGAGGAAAAGGTAGTTACAGCCAGCCATTGTTTCAGCAAACCAGATAAACTGAACTTTGTGCATGCCGATATCCTGTCTTTTGAATTTGAATCGTATGACGCCATCATTTTATCTGACATGCTTCATTACCTTGATGCGGCAGACCAGGAAACAGTGATCAGGCGTGCGGCTGCTCACCTCAACCCGGGGGCCGTATTAATTATCCGGGAAGGAAATAAGGACAGGGAAGGAAAACATAAACGGACCGAACTCACGGAGTTCTTTTCTACCAGGCTCTTCGGTTTTAACAAGACCGGGGGAAAAAGGCTTTCTTTCCTTTCAGGAAAAAATCTCAGGGAGATGGCAGCGGAACTTGAGATGGCCTGCCATGAAACAATTGATTCTGATTATACTTCAAATACGATATTTGTATTAAAGAAACAAAGCAAGGCAGGCAATGGTGCAATATGATATAGTGATTATAGGCAGTGGAATGGGAGGCCTTGTGTGTGCAGACATACTTGGCAGGGAAGGATATAAGGTTTGTGTGCTGGAAAAAAACCGGCAGGTTGGCGGAAGCCTCCAGACCTATGTGAGAGATAAAGTGATCTTCGATTCAGGGGTGCATTACCTGGGTGGTTTATCGGAAGGGCAAAACCTGTACCAGGTGTTTAAATACCTTGGCCTGATTGGAAAGCTGAAATTGCAGCGGATGGATGCAGATGCATTTGATAAGATCAAGTTTGAGGGAGATGACAAAGAATATGTTCACGCACAGGGATATGAGAATTTTATCCGGCAATTACTGAAAGACTTTCCTGATGAGGAAAAAGCGCTTCGTTTGTACTGCGATAAGATTAAGGAAGTATGCAGTAAATTCCCTTTGTACAATTTAAGGACGGGTGGAGACATAAATGAAAAGACAACTGTGCTGGAACTTGATACGAAAACATTTATCCAATCCATCACGAACAATAAAAAACTGCAGGCTGTGCTTGTTGGCAGCAATATGTTGTATGTTTTACAATCTGATAAAACGCCATTTTATGTGCATGCGATGATCCTGAACAGCTATATAGAAAGTTCATGGAAATGCATAGATGGCGGTTCTGTAATCGGTAAACTGATGGTGCAGAACATCCGGGAACATGGCGGAGAAATTTTGCGGAACAGCGAAGTGAAGAAGATAGTGGTTGAAGACGGTAAAGTGGTTTCGGTGCAACTGGCAAACGGTAGCCATATCTACGGAAAACATTTTATTTCCAATATGCATCCTGTGGCAACGCTTGACATGACAGAAACCGACCTTATAAAAAACGCTTACAGATCGAGGGTGAAAAACCTGGAAAACAGCATTGGTGGTTTTGTGGTAAATATTGTTTTAAAGAAAGACAGCCTTCCTTACCATAAAAGTAATTTCTATTTCAATAAGGAGGAACATATATGGAACCTCACAACGTATACGGATGATAGCTGGCCGCTTTCATATGCGGTATTTTTTTCAGCATCATCAAAATCAGAGGTGTTTGCAGAATCTATGACCATACTGGCTTATATGAAGTACGAAGAAGTGAAGGAATGGGAAGGCACTTTTAACACCGTTTCTGCAGAAGCCGGCAGGGGTGAAAGTTATGAGGCGTTTAAAAAAAGGAAGGCCGAAAAGCTGATAGATTTGGTTGAGACACAATTTCCGGGGCTCAGGGAAAGCATGGTTTCTTATTACACGGCAACGCCCCTTTCATACAGGGATTATATCGGCAACCACGACGGTTCAATGTATGGTATTGTTAAAGATCACCGGAACCCGCTGAAAACGTTCATATCGCCGCGTACCAAGTTACCAAACCTTTACCTTACCGGGCAGAACCTGAACCTGCATGGGATTCTGGGAGCTACCATGAGCGGGCTGGTAACCTGTGTGGCTTTTTTGGGAAATGATGATATAGTAGAAAAGATCAGGAATGCCTAACATGAAAAGAATAATAAACGGGCTTATCACCTTTTCAGCAGTAATACTGCTGTTGCTGATGGCTGCAGTAATATATGTGAAATCGGCTGCACATATTGATGCCCCTAAGATAAAGGATGAGCATAGTTTGCAACTGCAACGCGTAAACGAAGGAAATGGCTTCTATACACTGGGCAACAACTGGTTCAGAAAAAGCAACAGCGGCCTGTATGAACTGTATGTAGGGGGAAATGCGTTTGACATGGGAGTTATAAACGGGAAACTAACTACTGAACTGGTGATAAGGCAGGAAGAACATTTTGCGGAGCAGATATATAAAATGGTGCCATCAGAATTTAACAGGGGATTCCTGAAAGACTTCATTGGCTTTTTTAACCGGAACCTCGATAAGCATATCGCACCGGAATTCCTTGATGAAATATACGGTGTATCATTTTCTGCTTCCGATAAATTCCAATTCCTGGGCAGTAATTACGAACGCCTGCTAAATTATCATGCGGCGCACGATATCGGCCATGCTTTACAAAACCTGGCCCTGGTTGGATGTACGTCATTCGGTACATGGAACAGCAAGTCGGCAGACAGTACGATGATCATCGGCAGGAATTTTGATTTCTATGTAGGAGATAAGTTTTCGGAAGAAAAAATAGTGTCTTTTACAGACC
>WBZP01000615.1_pt1 | contig 47574 bp, 46 predicted proteins | sample 5204301 | NCBI WGS metagenome assembly WBZP01 (sample SAMN12412401, study PRJNA552823) | activated sludge metagenome | isolation source: activated sludge from nitrification reactor of wastewater treatment plant... | place: USA: Pennsylvania | collected 2017
CTACTTCCAGACCGGCGTGCAGATGGCCGGCACGTTGCGCTGGGGCGAGTTCACCGAGGAGGTCACGGGACCGTCGGGGCACATCGACCGGCAGTGGTTCCCCCGGTACGCCGGCGGTGGGGCCACCGGCGGCGACATGCGCGGTCAGGCCCACCAGTGGCACACCATCAGCCTGGACAACGGCGTGGACCTCAGCGTGTGGCGGCAGTTTGACCGCCGGGACGGAAATGTGTCGGTGCCCTTCACCGGAATCACCGCCGCATACGCCGACGGCAGCCCACCGGAGTGCGTCGAGGATCTCGCGGTGACGACCACCAGTTTCGTGCGCTGGCCGGATGCGGTCCGCAGCCTGGTCCGGCCGCCGGCGGCGGCCCGGTACCTGCCCGAACGGCACACCGTGTCGTCGGCCGCGCTGGACCTCGAGTTGACCGGCGAACCGCTGATCCACGCACCCGCGCATGCACTGCCCATCGAATACCTCGAAGGCCCCTACCGGTACCACGGCACCATGCGGGGCCGTTCCGTCACCGGGCTGGCGCTGTACGAGGCTACCGACGCCCGGTACCGGGACTGGGAACTCATCGAGGTGCTCGAGGTCCAGATCGCCCATCACGGCGTGGCATCGGCCGTATTGGATGCGGCGGTCGACGACGCGCGTGCGGCCATCGAGCGGCACGATCGGCGGGCCGCACTGGAGCAACTGGATCGGCTGCGGCCGCTGCTGGAAACGCTGCCCGAATCCGCGGCGGCGGATCTCGGCGGGATCGTGGACGGGCTGATCGAGGCCGTCGGCCACGAAATCCACTAGGCCGTCGGATTTGTCCGCATCCGTCCGGCGTGTCGCGTACCGACGCGCACTGTCGGCGAAAAGAGTGGCCGGCTAGGGCTGCAACAGGATCGGTAGCTCCGCGGTCTCCCGCAGCAACGTCGATGCGCCCGTCCGGACGCCGTCGAGCACCCGGTAGTCCGGCCAGCGCCGCAGCACTTCGGTGAACACGATCTTCGCCTCCAGCCGGGCCAGCTGGGCACCCAGGCAGAAGTGCTCGCCGATACCGAAGGACAGATGCGGGTTGGGTGACCGGGTCACATCGAATTGGTCCGCGTCCGAACCGAATACGGTCTCATCACGGTTGGCCGCCGCGTAGAGCATCACCAGATACTCGTCCGCGTCCACCGCGGTCTCACCGAGTGTCACCGGGCAGGTGCTGGTGCGCGCCATCGCCACGATCGGCGTGATCCAGCGCAGCATCTCCTCGACCGCGGCCGGGATCAGCGACTCGTCGGCGACCAGCATGGCCCGCTGCCGCGGATGCTGCGCCAGCGCGACCAGTCCCCCGCTGATCAGATTGCGAGTGGTCTCGTTGCCGGCCACCAGCAGGCTCATGCAGAAGCCGAGTTGCTCGGCCCGGGTCAGGTCGGAGTCCCCGGTCAGTGCGGTCAGCAGATCGGGCGGTGGGTCCGATTCCGCCTGCCGCGCATCGAGTTTGGTATTGAAGTACACGAAGAAGTCGATGGCCGCCATGGCCCGGGGATCGGTCGCGTCGGTCGCCGCGACGGCGATCGCGTCCGACCAGGTCCGGAAGGTCGGCAGATCCTCGGCCGGCACCCCCAGCATGTGCGCGATCACCAGGAGGGGCACCGGCGCACACAGGGCGTCGACCGCGTCGACGGGCTGCGCCGGGTCGATCGCGTCGAGAACATCGGCCACGATCTGCTCGATCACGGGCGTGAGTTCGGCGACCCGGCGCACGGTGAAGCCACGGTTGACGATCCGCCGCATCGCGACGTGCCGCGGCGGGTCGACATAGAGGATGGACTCGGTGCCGGTCACGGTGCGCTTCAGATCCCCGATCAGCACCCCCTTCGACGACGTGTAGGTCGCCGGATCCTTGCTGATGGCCACGATGTCGTCGTGGCGGGCAACGGTCCAGAACCGGCCGCTGGGCTGGCGCGCGACCGGGCATTCGCGGCGCAGTTCGGCGAGCGCGGGATCGGGCTCGCGCTGCCAGAACTGCGGGTCTTCGACGTCGGGGATGTTCATCAGACGAAGTCCGAGCCGCCGTCGACGTTGACCGTGGCGCCGGTGACGTAACCGTTCCGTTTCGACGCCAGATACGTGGTGATGGAGGCGATCTCCTCGGGCAGGCCGGCCCGGCCCAGATCGCACGGCTGGTGGAAGTTGTCGTCGATCCAGGTCATCACGTCGACCGGGTCGGTGGCATCCAGGCCGTCGGCGGCCAGGATGTCTTTGAGGTTCTCGGTGAAACTCGCCGTGACGATGGTGCCCGGGCACACGCAGTTCACCAGGATCCCGTCCTTGGCAAGGCTTTTCGACAGATTCTTGGTGATGCTGCTCAATGCCGCCTTGGCCGCAGTGTAGGCGACGATCCGCGGATTCTGCCGCTGGATCGAATGCGCCGACAACGTGACGATGCGCGCCCAGTCGGCGGCCCGCAGCATCGGCAGCGCGGCCCGGATGGACCGCACGCCGGACATGGTGCCCAGGGTGAACGCCGCGTCCCACTCGGCGTCGTCCATCTCCTCGAAGTATCCGTCGCCCGGGCCGATGGTGTGCACCAGGCTGTTGAGCGCACCCCAGCGGTCGTGCACCTGGGCGAAACCCGCCGCGATCGATGCCGGGTCGGTCATATCGACACTGATGCCGACGGCGTCCGGGGCCCCGGCCGCCAGACACGACGCCGCGGCGGCATCCAGTGCCTCGCGGCCGCGGGCCATCACCGCCACCCGGGCCCCTTCGGCCGCCAGCGTCTCCGCGATCGCCAGACCCATCCCCTTGCTGCCCCCGGTGACGACGGCGCTCGCTCCTGCCAAACCCAGATCCATGGTGTCCTATCGGTTGTCGTTCGTCGTGCGGTTGCGATCGGCCAGCACACTCTCGATCGTCTCGGCTGCGACACCGAGGCCGCGCAGACAGAATCGCTGCACCCGGTCGCGCAGCTCGGCGATACCGTTGCGGTCCGAGCCTGACGCCGACCACTGGCGGTTCACGTTGGCCCACACCACGCCGTGCATCGACTGCGCCTCGGTCACCGGGTCGATGTCGGCGAAGAGCCCGAGTTCCTTTCCGCGGCAGAGAATTTCGATGAGCGGGTGCAGGATCTCACCGTAGGCCGCGGCGACCAGCTGCGGTGCCGCGAACATCTGCGACTGCGCCTCCAGCGACATCCGGCGCAGATCCGCGACGACGTCGTCGTCGAAGGCGAGGTCCAGTCGGCCGTCGAGCCAGGCCACCACGGCGCGCACCGGGTCCGCGGCCGCCTCCATCGGGATGCGGGTCCGCTCCATCTCGGCGCGCGCCATGTCCAGGAACAGCGCGGCCACCAGGTCGTCCTTGGAATCGAAGTGGCGGTAGAAGGCGCGCGTTCCCAACCGCGCCCGGCCGAGCACCGCGGCCACGCTGAGCGCGCCGAGCCCGTCGGTGCGGACGATCCGGGCCGCGGCAGCCAGGATCGCGGCGCGGACCTGGGGATCGGGTTCGAGTCTCCGGCGTCCGCCGACGGGCGCGGCGTCCACGGCTGCGGGATCCATGACCTCAGGCACTCGCGTCGTAGACCGCGAGGTAGTCGGCGAACGCCTCGCGAACCTGGTCTTCGCTGAGGCCGAACTCGGCCAGTTCGTAGTCGTGGGTGCCGCGGTGGCCGGGCTGGTGACCGGCGGCCCAGGCCTGCACCTTGTCGCGGGCGTCGGCACCGAAGGTCAGACCGAGTCGTTCGTAGGCGGCGGCCACCGTCTTCACCGAATCGGTCTGCAGATCGGCGAAGGACACGTCGACGAACCGGTCGTCGCCGAACCTCCGGCGGAACTCCATCGCCCGCCGCACCCCCTCCGCCCACCAGGCGAGCTGCTCGGCGCCGAGCTCGTGCGGATCCCTGCGGTCGCTGCTCCAACTGCGGACGTAGGAGATCAGGCTGCACACCGAGCCCAGGACCTGCACCGGATCGCGATGGCTCCACAGGAATCTGGCGTCCGGGTAGGCCGCGACGAAGGCGTCGACGGCGAACATGTGCACCGGTGTGCGCAGATGCCACAGATTCGGTTTGCAGTGCCACTGCAGCAGTTTGAGCACCTGGCGGTGGAACGTGTAGGTCTCGCGCATGTCGGCGTCCATCAGCCAGGCGGTGTAGCCGGGTACCCGGACCACGCCGTCGAAGTGGTAGGTGCGGAAGCTCATGCCCATCAGGTCCTGGCATTCGGTGGCCGCTTCGGCTTCCGAACTCATCATGGTCTTGAAGTCCGGAAACATGTTGTCGATCATGGCGATACCCTCGGCGGCCTGCGCGATCCTCGGGTCGGTTCGTTCGGTGTCCTTCTCCGGCGGCGGGGTGGGCGCCTGGGACTCCCAGGTCCGCAGGGACCGGAACTGCGGGTCGTTGGCGATCAGCTGTCCCAGCGCCGTCGTCCCAGTCCGGGGCAGCCCGAGGATCACCACGGGACCCGCGACGACCTCGTCGTCGATCTCGGGATGCTGTTTGTAGGTGTCGACGATCTTGAGGCGCTGGATCAGGGCGTTGCTGATGGTGGCGTGCTGGATCACCCGCCCCAGGTCGTTGAGTTGCGCCTCGGTGTTCAGACCGTCGACGGTGCGCTCGAGCCCCTCGCGGTAGTAGTCGCTGCCGAAATCGTCGAGTCCGGTGGCGGCGCGGGCGCCGTCCTCGAGTACGTCGGCGGAGAAGTTCGCCGGTTGGGTCACTGATAGAACCTTTCGTGGACGGCGCGACGGCGGCCCTCGATCACGCGGGCGCGTTCGGCCGGGGTGGTCGTCGCGGTGTCGGCCGGCAGCGCCGCGGCGACCTCCGTGACCGGTACCACGCGGGTGTCGGGCACCGGCGCGGAATCGGTTCGCACACAACGCAACAGCATCGCGCCGTTGCTGTGCCCGGCGGTGTCCAGCCAGTTCGCCACACCCGGATCGGAGGCCGCCAGCACGAACCGGACCCTGCCGTCGCCGTCCGGTACGGCCTGTTGACCGTTGAGGCTGGACTGGTGGCGACCGTAGTTGATGGTCTCCAGCCACGGGTTGCCCAGCGAGATACTCCAGTACGCCCCGGTGGGCGGTTCGAATTCGACGATGAGGGCCTGCCCCGGATCCAGCTCGAATCGCCCTATCACAGGCCGGTTTTCGGCGGCCGCGCCCATCGAGCTCATGTCGGCCGGCGGGATGAAACCGTTGGCCGGCGCCATCGCGCCGAAATCGAGGAAGAACTTCAGGTTGTCATGGACGAACTCGCCGAGTGCGTAGAGCTGACGGGCGACGGACACCTCGGGCGCCAGGGTTTCCGGGGCCGGGTCCGCCGGTGCTGCCCCGGCCCCGGTCCCGACGCGCTCGATGGTCAGCGCCGCCGGGGTCTCGGTATCCCAGTCGTAGAGGAAGTTCCGCACCGTCAGCACCGGGTGGTCGCCGGCCAGCGGCAGCCAGTTGCCCGGCCGTTCGTCGGCCGAGAGCAGCAGTTCGAAGTTGCCGTCGGCGTCCATCTCGAGGTCGTCGACCAGACAGTTGGCCGTGGCCGCCATGCCGTCCATGGTCTGCAGTCCGACATAGCGGGCGGTGCCGCGGTTGCCGGACAGCCGATAGGTCTCCCCGGGGCGCATCTCGGCGTTGAGGTAGACGCAGTCCGGGCATTCCAGACCCCAGGTGACGATGTCGTCCATCTTGGCGCGGGTGACCGCGGGCACCGGGTCCGGCTCGATCCGCAGTGCCATGTCGATGCCGACCGCGAGCAGCACCATCAGGTGACGCATTCCGGCGGCGTCATCCTTGGCGTTGCGGTTGACCGGAGCCGACCGGACCAGTTGTTCGGCGGCCGCCAGGCGCTCCTGCAGATGGGCCCACGCCGAGGCCATGTCGAGTCCCGACTCCGGCAGCCCGCGGCCGGACAGCGCCGCCTCGGCGATCGCGTGCGGCAGCCACGCCATCGGGTTCTTCCACACCGGCGGGCGGTCGTCGGTCACGGGTTTCGCCATCCCCTCCCCACCACGTTTTGAAAATGCTATTTTCGTTTTGTGGTGACTATCACACCAGGACATGGCGCTGTCAACACCCCGCGCGGCGCGCGGTCGGCGTGGTCGGCCATTAGGAGAGGGAGCTCACGGTGACCACATCGCAGGTGGTTTTCGACCCGTTCTCGGACGACTACTTCAACGCCCCGTACGCCACCTACCGCCGGATGCGCGACGAGGCGCCGGTCTACTACAACCCGGACTACGACTTCTACGCACTGACCCGGCACGCCGACGTCGCCGCCGCCCTGAAGGACCCCGGGACGTTCTCCTCGTCGCGGGGCGTGGATCTGGCGATGGTGCAGTCCGGAGAGTCGGTGCCGCCGCTGATCATCATGATGGACCCGCCGGAGCACCGACGGATGCGCAGCCTGGTGAACAAGGTGTTCACCCCCCGCGCCATCGAACGTCAGCGCCAGACGGTGATGACCCAGATCGACCGTTTCCTCGACGCCGCCGACCCGACGGATTTCGATGTGGTGCAGGACTTCTCGGCCCTGTTCCCGGTCGAGGTGATCACCGAGATGCTCGGCGTGCCACCCGAACTGCGCCAACAGGTCCGGCTGCTGCTGGACAAATCGCTGGAACGCGAATACGGCAGGATCGAGATGCCCGAGGCGGGCATGCAGGCCAGCATCGAGACCGGGTTGATGTACTACAACATCATCCAGGACCGCCGCGCCCAACCACGCGACGACATGATCAGCGACCTGATCGCGGCCGAGATCGAGCGCGACGACGGGATGACCAACCTCGACGACGTCGAGATCACCGCGTTCGCCTCGATGCTCGGCGGTGCCGGCGCCGAGACGGTCACCAAACTCGTCGGCAACGCGGCGGTGACCTTCGCCGACCACCCCGATCAGTGGCGGCAGCTGCACGACGACCGCAGTCTTATTCCCGCCGCGGTCGAGGAACTGCTGCGCTGGGAGGCCCCGGCCCAGTACCTGGTCCGCTACACGCTCAAAGACGTTGAGCTGCACGGTGTGACGATCCCCGCCGGCAACCCGGTGATGCTGTGCCTGGGCGCGGCCAACCGCGACGAGCGCGCCTTTCCCGACGCCGACACCTTCGACATCCACCGGGACCGCGGCCAGGCCCAGAACCTCGGGCTGGGCTACGGCGAGCACAGCTGCCTGGGTGCCGCACTGGCCCGGATGGAGAGCGTCGCGGCACTGGACCGGCTGCTGGACTTCATGCCCCGCTACGAGATCCGCCGGGACGGGCTCAAGCGGGTGGCGATGACCAATGTCGTCGGCTGGCACAACGTCCCGGTGCGCGTGCTGGCGTGAGTCGGAACGCGGTTGTCGTCGGCGGCAGCGGCGGCATCGGAACGGCTTGTGGCCGTGCGCTTGTCGAGCGCGGCTACGAGGTGGTGCTGACGGCCCGCCGGGACGGTCCGCTGCGGGCCGCCGCCGACGAGATCGGGGCCCGGCATCTGGTCGCCGACGCGTCCGACCCGGAGGGGTTCGCCGCCGCGCTGGCCGGGCTCGACCGTGTCGACCTGCTGGTGCACGCCGGCGGGCTGCTCGGGGGGACGTACGCCCGCAAGCAGACCTTCGAACAGTGGCGCGCCACAATGGCGGCGAACCTGGACTCCTGCTTCGTGGTGACACACGCGGCGCTGCCCTTGATGCGACCGGGCTCCCGGTTCGTGTTCGTGTCGTCATCGGCCGCGCACGAGCCGATGCCGGGCCGGACCGCATACTCGGCGTCCAAGGCCGGGATGAACGCGTTCGCCCGCGCGCTGGCCCTGGAGGTGGACCGCGACGGGATCAACGTCAACATCGTCACCCCGGGTCCCGTGGAAACCGAGATGCTGCAGGATGTTCCGTTCGAGATGTACGCGATCACCGCGCTCGACGTCGCCGCGGCGGTGGTCTGGCTGGACACCGTCGCCCCCGCCGTGGACGTGCCGGAGATCCGGCTGAACGCCGTGGTCCGGGGGCCCTCGGCCCGGCCGCCGGTGGTGCCCCTGGAGGTTCGGCGGCGCAGTGGCCCCGCCTGACGAAGAAGGCGTGCCCTACGGGCGCCAGCTCACCGAGCGGGCGCTCGCGGACCCGGACGGCTCGGCGCTGACCGTCATCGCGCGCGGCGGTGGCGAGACGACGCTGACCTGGCTGGCGCTGGAACGGCTGGCCAACCAGTGGGCCCGGGCCTTGCAGTTCGCCGCCGTGACACCGGAATCGATTGTGGCACTGTCGATCCCGAACTCGGTCGAACTGGTCGCGGCCGCACTGGCCACCTGGAAACTGGGCGCCGTTCCGGTACCCATGCGCTGGGACCTGCCCGACTGGGAGCAACGGCGACTGCTGGAGGTCATCGGCCCGTCGTTCGTGCTCACCGAGGCCAACGTCGCCGAGACGGCCGCCCGGGCCGCGGTGCTGGCGGACACCGCGTTACCGGATGCGGTCTCCCCGGCCGTCAACGGGATCTGCAGTTCCGGCTCCACCGGGCTGCCCAAGATCATCCTCAACACCGCACCCGCCCGGTGGACCCCGGACAAGTCGGTGCCGTTCATGGCGCAATGGGCACCCGTCGGTGCACCACAGACCATCCTGGTGCCCGCGCCGATGTACCACACCAACGGTTTCGGCACGCTGAACTACCTTCTCGGCGGTGACCGGCTGGTCGTCCTCGAGAAGTTCGACGCCGCAATGGTTCTCGACGCCATCGAGAAGCACCGGGTCAGCAATTTCACCGCCACCCCGACGATGCTGGCCCGGATCGCCGATGTGCCGGGCGTGTCGGAGCGGGACCTGTCCAGCATCGTCTGGATCCTGCAGGGGGCCGCGGTGATGCCGCCGAACCTGCTGCGGCGGTGGTTCGAACTGCTCAGCCCGCAGCAGATCGTGATGGCGTACGGGATGACCGAGAACCTGGGCCTGACGGCACTGCGCGGCGACGAGTGGCTGGCGCATCCGGGCAGTGTGGGCCGCGGCTTCCGCGACACCGAGATCCGCGTGGTCGACGACCACGGCCGACCGGTGGGACCGGGCGAGATCGGCGAGATCTACCTGCGCGCCCCGATGACCGGACAGTACCGCTACATCGGCGGGGCGCCACCGCTGCCGACCACCCCGGACGGTTTCACCTCGGCCGGCGATCTGGGGCACGTCGACGCCGACGGCTACCTGTACATCGCCGACCGGCGTACCGACATGATCGTCACCGGCGGCGCGAATGTCTTTCCCGCCGAAGTGGAATCGGCGCTCATCGACCATCCCGGGATCGCCGATGTGGTCGTCGTCGGGATCTCCGACGAGCGGTGGGGCCGCCGCGTGCACGCCGTGGTCGAACCGAGCGATCCGGACCGACCGCCCACCGAGCGGTCGGTGATCGACTACGCGAAGGGGCGGCTGGCCGGATACAAGGTGCCCAAGACGGTCGAGTTCGTCGACGTGATCCCGCGGACGGCCGCCACCAAGGTGAACCGCGCGGCTCTGGCGGCCGAGCGCGAGCCGCGTTGATCGACCCGACTTCTGCGCCAGGGTCGTTCTGTCGGCCTTGCGACCACCCCGGTGCAGAACTCGGCGCACTAACCGTTCATCAGCGAAAGACGGCCCCGGGCAAGCAGTTCCACCATCACCCCGTCCGGGTCGACGACGGTGGCGGCCAGTCCCCCGCCCGGTGTCGGCATGGTGCGCGGTGTCCCGCCCAGGCCCAGTGCGGCCAGCCGGTCCAGCACCACCGGCACGTCGACCTGCACCGAGAGCAGGAACACGCCGCGACCGGGCAGCCCCGGCTGGCCGGCGGCCCCGGCAATGTCGGGCAGGCCGAGGTCGAGCAACTCGACGATGCCCGCGTCGGTGTGTGCCGGGTCGCCCAGGAACACCGTGCGCACCGAGGTGGTGTGCACCCCCAGCAGCGGGGCCAGATCGGCCGGCAGGACTTTGTCCACCAGGACCGTCAACCCGATGCCGTCGACGTAGAACCGCAACGACCTGGCCATGTCGGCGACGCCGATCCCGGCGTGATGCAGCGGGGTCACAGGAACGAATTCTGTTCTGTGAGACCGAGTTCGGGAATCTCCCCCAGTGCGAAGGACTCCAGGTTGCCCAGTCCGGTGCCGCCACCGACCGGGTCTTCCACCCGCACCAGCAGGTCGCGCAGCTGGTGCAGCCTGCGGGCGTGCTGCGGAGAATCGCAGTCGGCGACGTGGTTGCCCTCGATGCGCAGGTCGCCCACCCATTCGCCGTACACCCAGTCGTTCCAGCCGTAGTAGCCGGCGGTACCCAGGTGGAAGCCGGTCGGCCCGGCGGCGGTCAGGTGCAGTGGCCGTCTGGTGCCGTCGTCGCCGATCAGCGTCAGGGTGCCCTCGGTGAACCGCCGGTTGTCATCGCGGAAGTGCAGGTCCTGGACGACGTCGGCGAACCGGCGGCCGGTGCCGTCGCCGTGCTGTTCTTCGGCCTGACAACGGATCTGGCTGTACCCGTCGCCGCGTTCCTCCTGCCGGAACACGAACAGCGAATACCGGGATCCGTCCGGACGGGTCAACGTCATGGGCAGCCAGGTCATGAACATCCGGGTGATCCGGTGCCGGCCCCGGCGCGGCAGGCCGGGGATGGGCTTGCCCACACCCGGCCGCAATCCCCAGGAGTGGTCCCGGATCGAGATCCAGTTCTCACTGGTGACCTCGGTGCGTTCGCCGTGCAGCTCCACCCAGCCCTGCGCCGTGCCCACCTGGTGATAACGCAGCACGTTGTGTGTCACCCGGTAGCCGTCCGGGCTGCGATCCGGCCACGGATCCTCCAGCGCGGCGGGGAAATCGCCCGTCATGGTGACGTCGAACGCGATCGGTGCGTGTTCGTTTGCGTCCAGGCTGACCCTGATCGATTTCAGTGGCTCGACCACCCGGTAGTGGATGGGCCCGACGTCGGTGCCGGACGGATCGCCGGACAGCCGGCGCCCGGCCCGCACCGTCCACTGCTCGGTGCCGCGGCACACCCCGGCCGCGCCGTCGAACACGCCGCGGTTGGTGTACTTGCCGACACCGAGCACCAGTTGCAGTGAGTTGTCCCGCGCGTGTGCGATGGTCCAGATCTTCTCGGTCCAGGACGGATCGGATTGACTCACCGTCGCGAAGGTGTCGACGATCTGATGTGTCAGCAGCTCGTCCTCGGGCACCAGATCGCCGTAGTTGGTGGACAGCACGTCGCGGTCAGTTCCTCTCGTCGGCCGGCGGGTCGCCGAAGAATCGGGTCATATCGACGCCGCGCGCGTACTCGCGCATCCAGGTGGCGGCCCAGGACGGCAACGGCTGGTCGGCGGGGTCGTGGCCGGGCAGCTGCGAAAGCGCCAGCCGCCACAGCATTTTCATCAGGTCCGTGGTGGGGACGGCGTGGAACAGCGTCGCCGCACCGGCCTGCCTGTTCCGGCGCCGACCCCCGCCGGGACCGCGGAACCTCAGCTCGTCCACCAGCAGCGCCGGGGACATGAGCGCGGCTGCCGAGGCACCACGATCCGCGAAGGGGATGTGTTCGTCGAACGCCCCGGCGATGTCGGCGGCGATCTGGGCGGTGTGCCGGAAGGTGGCCAGAAACTGGCGGGTGCGGTAGCGCGGGTCCGGACACAGGTGGCGGTACAGGAGCAGGCCCGAACTGCGGTGTTCGATCTCCTCGACGAAATGCCACATCATCAGCGAGGCCACCCGCTGGTCGCCGCCGCCGAACAGGGACTGGCGGTTGTCCAGGAACACCTTGAACAGCGGCGTGAACGTGGCCTCGAGATTGGCGATGTAGGCCGCGTGGAACTCGACCGGATGCTCGGCGAGCAGCCGGTCATAGGAGGCGGTGGTGTCCAGGTAACACTGTTCCAGCTCGGGGTAACGCTCGATGAGGGCGAGCATGTGCTTGCGGTGGGCCGCCGCGTGCTGCGCCTCCTGCCGCAGGAACGCCTCGGCCTCCGCGGCGATCCCCGCATCCTCGTCGAGACGATCCTGGGCCTGCCGGAGCGCGGCGATGATGTACTTCTCGAACGGGACCGCGATGAATGTGAATGCATTGCAGAAGATTCCGAAGTTCGGGTTCGCGGGCTGCCATCGGAACGGAACCTCGGCACCGAACTCCCACGGGATCTTGCGGACCACCAGATCCGTCATCGCCGTGTCACCTCCCGGCCGTGCACTCGACCCGGGACACGGCCGCCCCAGTGTGACATCATGGCCCTACCGTGTAAAGCATTGCGAACCGATGGGTGGTGGTCTCCGATGGCCGCTGGAGATCTCGAGCAGTCCACGCGGCGGCGCATCCTGGACGCCACCCACGTCGTCTTCGCCCGCAGCGGGCACCGCAATCTGCAGCTGTCGGATGTCGCCGCCGAAGCCGGGGTGTCCCGGCCGACCCTCTACCGCTATTTCGGCTCCCGGGAGGGCCTGCTCGACGCGTTCGCGCTCTACGAGCAGGACAACTTCGACGCCGGGATCGCCCGGGCCGTGGCCGGGCTGCGGGGCGCCCAGCGACTCGACGCCGCCCTGCGGTTCATCGTCGACTTCCAGGATTCGTACTCGCTGGGTTCGGTCGTCAACATCGAACCCGGGCACGTGCTGGGCCAGATGACGCGCGTGCTGCCGATCATGCACGAGCGCATCGCGCGGGTGATCCCGGGCGAGAACTCGGCCGTCGCCGCGGCCGCGGTGGTGCGAATCGCGGTGTGCCACTACCTCGTCCGCGGCGGCACACCCGAGCAGTTCCTCGCCGAACTCCGGTTGGCCGCGGGCCTGAATCCGCGCCACGGCCGGCCGTCGCGGCGCGAGCCGTCGCTGGCCGGCGCCGAAAGTCACCATGTTGCACCTATCGTGCGAGTAACCCCGCAAACAAGGTGACTCTCGGCGCATCTAACCGAGCCAGTCCCGGATGAGCCCGGCGACGACATCCGGCTGTTCGAGATGCAGAAAGTGCCCGACCCCGTCGACCAGCCGGAACGCCGAACCCGGTGCGGGCAGGTGGGTTTCGACATCGCCGAGCAACTCGGCCCCGATCGCGCCGTCGGCCGCGCCGTGCAGGCAGAGCGTGGCCACCGCCGGCGGGGCCATGGCGGCGGCGGCCTCGTCGGTGACCCGGGGGTCGGCGAATTCCGGGTTGAACGAGGCGCGGTAGGGGTTGATCACCCCGGCGATCGTGTCGGCGGTGACGTGGCGGCGCAGTTCGGTGACGTCGTCGGCGGGGTCGTAACCCGGCGACCAGTCGGCCCACAACGACTCCCAGAAACCGTCGGCCAGCAGGGCCATCTCGGCGAGGCCGACCTGCTGAATGAACCAGATGTAGAACGATCGCCGCAGTTGCCGGTAGCTGAACAGCCCCGCACCCAGCGCGGCGGTCGGCGGGACCGCCAGTGCGACGAACCGCCGGAACGCCGCGGGTTCGGTGTTCACGGCGCCGTAGCCGGCGATGGCGCCCCAGTCGTGGCCGATCAGCACCGCGCGTTGATCGCCGCCGAATTCCCGGTGGGTGTCGAGGATCCGGCGCACGTAGCTGCCGACGCTGACCGGGCCCGTCGCCGGGGTGGTGTACCCCGGCAGCCACGGGGCGACCACCCGGTAGCCGGCGGCCACCAGGTCCGGACCGAGGTGGCGCCAGGTGTGCGGGGTGTCCGGAAACCCGTGCACCAGGACGGCCAGTGGCCGGGTGTGGTCGTCGAGTTGTCCCGGGGGTCCGAAGGTCACATATTCCGAGGCTGTCACCACGCGATCATGTTACATCGAGAGGCTCTGCCGTAAAGTGATCCGCATGGCCGGTATCTCACTCGCCCAGCGCGACCTCGTCGAGACCCGCACCCAGCTCACCGCCTGGTTCGGTGAGCGGTTCGGCGGTGACTTGTCGCTGTCCGATCTGAGCGCCGCCAACAAGGCATCCGGCTGGTCGAGCGAATCCCTGGTGTTCGGGGTCGACAAGGACGGCGAGACGTCCGAGTACGTCATCCGCATTCCGCCCGCCGGCGGCGGGATCTTCGACGAGTACGACCTGGCCGGCCAGACCAGGACGCAGGAACTGTTGCACGGGTATGGCATCGCCACCCCGTCGCCGATCTACTACGAGCCCGACAGCACCTGGATCGGTTCACGGTTCATGGTGATGCCGCGCATCGCCGGCCACACCCACTCGGACATGACCTACGCCACCCGGGGCTGGCTGCACGACGCCGGGCCGACGGTCCAGCGCCGCCTGCACGACGGGTTCCTCGATACGCTGGCGGCGCTGCAGCGGATCCCGGTCGCCGAGGCGCCCTGGCTCCGGCGTGCTCAGGGCGAGGGAACGGCGGCCGAATTGGCTTGGTGGCGCGACTATCTCGACTGGGCCACCGACAACGACGTGCCGGATCTGATGGTGCGCGCGTTCGGCTGGCTGGAGCGCAACCAGCCCGCCGGCGCCGGTCCCCCGGCCATCAGCTGGGGTGACGCCCGGCTGTCCAACACCATCTGCGACGACTCGGGAACCATCGTCGGCGTGCTGGACTGGGAGCAGGCCTGCATCTGCCCGGCCGAGGCCGACCTCGGCTGGTGGTTGGCCACCCGCCGGCAGATGGTGGAGGTGCAAGGGCTGCAACTGGATCCCGAACTGCCCGGGTTCGACACCCGCGAGCGGGTCATCGGGCGCTACGAGGAGATGATCGGCCGCCGGCTCGAGGACCTCGGCTGGTACGAGATGTTCTCGATGGTGCGGATGGGCTGCTGCATCCAGCGCATGCAGGTGCTCCTGCGCCGCCTCGGCCAGACCGGCCACGGGTTCCTGCGTGCCCCCCTGCTGCCGGCCTGGGTCGTCGACACCATTGTCTGACACCGGACCCTGCAGGAATTCGGAGGCCCGCAATGACGGCCAGGGCTTGGCCTTCAGCGATAATGGCGCCACGGTGATCCAAGCCCCGGTCAGCCATGCCTGAGATCCGGGTGGCCCAGTGGACCAGCGGCATCGTCGGGGCCAGCGCGATCCGCGCAATACTCGACGATCCACGCTTGCAGCTGGTGGCTCTCTACAGTCACAGTCCCGACAAACTCGGCCAGGACGCCGGAACCCTGGCCGGGCGCGACCCGGTGGGTGTCCTGGCCACCGACGACGTCGGGGCTGTTCTGGAGACGAAACCGGATTGCGTTGTGTACATGCCACATTGGCCCGACATCGCCGAGCTGGAACGTATCCTGTCGGCGGGTGTCAACGTGGTCACCACCGCACGACTGGTCAACGGCGAACACTATCCCGACGACGCCGGCCGGCGCCTGCTGACCGCCGCACACGCCGGCAACGCGACACTCGTCGGAACCGGCTGCAACCCGATGCACGTGCCCACCGTGGCGTTGGCGGCCACCGGCATGTGCCGCTACGTGACCCGGATCAGCGTCACCGAGTCGATGGACTGCTTCCTGTACGGCAACGCCCCCACCTGGTCGGGGTACGGGTTCGGCGGGCCGCCCGATGTCGAAGCCATCGCCACCGGACTGCGCGCGGCCGAGCCTGACTACCCCGAGACGGTGGCCGCGATGGCACGCGCCATCGGCGTGGAGATCGACGGTGTCGAGTTGACCGTCGAGTGCGCGGTCGCACTATCCGACCGAGATCTGGGCTTTCTGGAGATCGCGAAAGGCTCGGTCGCGGGTATCGACGCCACCTGGACCGGCACCCGCGGTGGACAACCGATCGCCGACCTGCGCACCACCTGGACATTGGGCACCATCCTGGGACATCCGCAGGAGCCCGAGTGGAAGCTGGCCAACGGTTATCTGATCGACATCACCGGTGATCCCAATGTCAGACTCAAAATGTCTTTCGCCCCAGCGGATTTCGAGACGTTCGACATCGGCACCACCACGGCGATGCCGGCGGTCAACGCCATTCCCGCGGTGGTGGGAGCGGCGCCGGGCGTGTTCACGCCGCTGGATCTGCCGCTGATCACCGCGCGGGCTCCGGGCAATCGGTGATTCGGCGCGCTCACAACCGGTCGGCCAGCAGCTGCGCCAGGTGCCGGCCGCGGCGCTCGGTGAGGTCGGCCAGCTGGGTGCGGCAGGAGAACCCGTCGGCGAGAATCTCGGTGTCGGCCGCCGCGGCGGCCACGGCCGGGCGCAGCTGCTGATCGGCGACGGCCACCGACACCTCGTAGTGGCCCTTCTCGACGCCGAAGTTCCCGGCCAGGCCGCAGCAGCCGCCCAGCCGTTGCACGGCGGCGCCGGCGTCGGTGAGCAACCGCTCGTCGGCGTCCCAGCCCAGCACCGCGTGATGGTGGCAATGTGGCTGCGCCACAACGGATTTCCCGTCCAGCGCGGGCGGCCGCCAGCCCCGGTCGGTGAGCAGCTCGGCCAGCGTCCGGGTGCGGCCCGCGACCTCGGCGGCGGCCGGTGACGACAACAGCTCCGCGGCGTCGCTCCGCAGCACCGCCGTGCACGACGGCTCCATCCCGACGATGGGAACCGAGCCCGCCAGCGCCGACACGGTGCGGCCGAGGATCCGCCGGGCCGCGTCCAGCTGGCCGGTCGAGATCCAGGTCAGTGCGCAGCACTGCTGCCGATCGGTCAGCCGGGGCGAGTACCCGGCGGCCTCCAGCACCCGCACCGTGGCGATCCCGACCTCGGGGGTGAAGTAGTTGGTGAACGTGTCGACGAACAGCAGGACGGGATCGCCGGGGCCCGGCGGCCGGCCCCGGAACCAGGACCGGAATGTCCTGGGCGCGAACGGCGGAATGCTGCGCCGCGGATCCACCCCGGCCATCGACATCCCGGCCGTCCCCACGCCGGGCAGCCCGGCGCCGAAGTTGACCAGCCGCGGCATCCGCGACGCCAGCGCCGCCCACCGCGGCAACCGCCCCAGCGAATAGTGCGCGGCGGGCCGCAACCGGCCCCGGTAGCTCTGGTGCAGCACCTCGGCCTTGTAGGCGGCCATGTCGATTCCCGTCGGGCAGTCCGACAGGCAGCCCTTGCAGGACAGACAGAGGTCGAGTGCCTCGTGCACCTCCGGGGCGCGCCAGCCACCGGTGACCGCGGTGCCGTTGATCATCTCCTGCAACACCCGGGCCCGGCCGCGGGTGGAGTCCTTCTCGTCGCGGGTGGCCCGGTACGACGGGCACATCACCCCGCCGGTCGCGGTGTTGTCGGCCCGGCACTTGCCGACGCCGGTGCAGCGGTGCACCGCCTGGGTGAAGTCGCCGGCGTCGCCGTGATAGGCGAAGGCCAGATCGCGCCGCCACACCGGCGCGGGCTCACGCAGGTCCGCGTCCAGCGGGCGGGGGTCCACGATGACGCCCGGGTTGAGGATGTTGTCCGGGTCGAAGGTGTTCTTGACGGCCGCGAACAACCCGAGCGCCGCGGGCGAGTACATCAGCGGCAGCAGTTCGCCGCGGGCCCGGCCGTCCCCGTGCTCCCCCGACAGCGAGCCGCCGTAGCCGGCCACCAGGTGCGCCGCCGCCAGCAGGAACTCGCGGAAAACCGCGGTGCCGCCGGGCTTTTGCAGGGGGAAGTCGATCCTGATGTGCAGGCAGCCGTCGCCGAAGTGGCCGTAGGGCAGGCCCGTGAGGCCGTATCCGGTCATCAGGGCGTCGAAATCGCGCAGGTATGCGCCCATCCGGTCCGGGGGCACCGCGGCGTCCTCCCAGCCCGCGTGGGCGGGCCGGCCCGCCGGGCTGCGGCCGGACAGCCCGGCGCCGTCGGCCCGGATCCGCCACAGCGCGGCGGCCCGGCCGGCGTCGGTGACGACCATGGATTCCATTGCCGCGCAGTCTTTTTCGAGCATATCCGCGCGGGCCGACAGTTCACCGAGATCGGCGCCGGTCAGTTCGACGAACAGCCAGGCCGCGCCGCGCGGCAGCGGTGGGACGGCCTGCGGGCCGCGGCGCTCGCGCACCACCTCGACGATGCGGGAGTCGATACCCTCGCAGGCGACCGGTCGGTACCCGAGGACCAGCGGCGTCGCGTCACCGGCGGCGGCGATGTCGGGATAGCCGAGCACCACCAGCACCCGGTGGGCGGGCTCGGACACCAGCCGCACGGTCGCCTCAGTGATCACCGCCAGCGTGCCCTCGCTGCCGGCCAGCAGCCGCTGCACACCGAAACCGTTCTCCGGCAACAGGTTTTCCAGCGCGTAGCCGGACACCTGCCGGCTGAACCGGCCGAACTCGGTGCGGATGGTCGCCAACCCGGCGCGTGCCACCCCGCGCAGTCCGTCCTGGATCGGCGCGGCGTCCCAGGCCTGCCCCGATCCGGTGATCGCGCGCAGTCCGACCAGGTTGTCACTGGTGCGGCCGTAGCCCAGCGCGCGGGTCCCGCAGGCGTTGTTGCCGATCATCCCGCCCAGCGTGCAGCGCGACGACGACGACGGGTCGGGCCCGAACCGCAGCCCGTACGAGGCCGCGGCGCGCTGCAGGTCCTCCTGCACCACACCGGGCTGCACGGTGGCCGTCGCGGCATCGGGGTCCACCGCGAGCACCCGGCCCAGGTGACGGCTGAAATCGAGCACCACCCCGGTCCCCACGGCGTTGCCGGCGATCGACGTCCCGGCGCCGCGGGCGGTGACGGGCACCCCCTCGGCCCGGCACACCTCGAGCACGGTCGCGACCTCGTCGGCGTCGCGGGGGGCGGCCATCAGCAGCGGCGGCACCCGGTACAGCGAGGCGTCCGAGGAGTACAGCGCCCGCGTCGTGGCGTCGCTGCGGACATCGGTCAGCCCGGCCCCGGTGAGCCGACGGGCCAACGACTGAGCATCGATCATCTGTAGCATGCTACGGTTCGGCCGTGGCGCAGGGCCTGCCGGACCTCGAACCGCTGGATCCGCGCGGCGGCCGGCGCGTCGAACAGGCGGTCGCCGCCGTCCGGTCTGCCATCGACGACGGCCGGATGAAGCCCGGCGTGCGGTACTCGGTCTATCAGCTCGCCGCCTCGCTCGGCGTCTCCCGCACCCCGGTCCGCGAAGCGCTGCTGCGTCTGGAAGAGGTCGGGCTGATCACCTTCGAGCCCCGCCAGGGCTTCCGCATCCGGCTCCCCCGCTCGTCGGACATCGCCGACATCTTCGCGGTCCGGCTGGCGCTCGAACTGCCCGCGGTGCGTCGCGCGGCCGGCACCCCGGACGGGCCCATGGCCGCCGCGCTGCGGGCCGAACGCGAGCTGATGCGCGCCGCGGCGAAACAGGGTGGCGAGGACGCATTCATGCGCCACGACCTGCGGCTACACGACCTGATCCTGGAATGGGCCGGCAACGAGCGCGCCCGGGCCATCGTCAGGACCCTGCGCGAGACGACCCGGTTGCTCGGCGCCTCGACGGCCGAACGCACCCGGTCCATCGCCGACATCGACCGCGAGCACACGCCCGTCGTCGACGCCATCCTGGCGGGCCGGCCCGACGCTGCGGCCGAGGCGATGCGCAGCCACCTGGTCAGCACGGGACGGCTGTTGGTCGGCCAGGCCCTGCGGGACGAGCTGCACCCGGCCGAGCCCGAACCCGGTGACGTCGACCGGATCTGGTCCGCAGCGGTCGGTTGACCGACAGAATCCATCGTCGGAATGAACTTCCGTGACGGAATCGGTTGCAGCATGCGCACAGATGGGTGATGGTTGTTCCGGGGAAATGAACATAGGGGAACGAACAGAGAGGGACACGTCCTGACCGAGATGGGCACCCAGGCCACCGACAGCCATCCGGGACAGCAGCGTCGTCGCACTGCCGCGCCCGGGGGCGCTCCCGTGATCGAGATCGATCACGTCACGAAGCGGTTCGACGACTACGTTGCGGTCGCCGACGCCGATTTCTCGATCGGTTCCGGCGAGTTCTTCTCCATGCTCGGGCCCTCGGGCTGCGGCAAGACCACGACCCTGCGGATGATCGCCGGCTTCGAGACGCCGACCGAGGGTGCGATCCGGCTCGAGGGCACGGATGTATCCCGGGTACCGCCGCACAAACGCAACGTCAACACCGTCTTCCAGCACTACGCCCTGTTCCCCCACATGACGGTGTGGGACAACGTCGCGTACGGTCCGCGCAGCTCGAAGAAGGGGAAGGAGGAGGTCAAGCGCAGCGTCGACGAACTGCTCGACGTGGTCCGGCTCAACGACTTCGCGCTGCGCAAACCAGCGCAACTGTCCGGCGGCCAGCAGCAGCGCGTCGCGCTGGCGCGGGCGCTGGTCAACTACCCCAGCGCCCTGCTGCTCGACGAACCGCTCGGCGCGCTGGACCTCAAGCTGCGCCACGTCATGCAGTTCGAGCTCAAACGCATCCAGCGCGAGGTCGGCATCACCTTCGTCTATGTCACCCACGACCAGGAAGAGGCATTGACGATGAGTGACCGCATCGCGGTCATGAACGCGGGCAACGTCGAACAGATCGGCACCCCCACCGAGATCTACGACAACCCCTCGACGGTGTTCGTCGCCGGCTTCATCGGCCAGGCCAACCTGTGGCACGGCCGCCAGACCGGCCGGTCCAACCGGAATCTCGTCGAGGTCGAGGTACTGGGCACCAGACTGCCCGCCGCACCCGGCGCCACCACCATCGAGCCGGGCGGTCAGGCCACCCTGATGGTCCGCCCCGAGCGGGTCCGGGTCAGCATGACCGCCCCGACGGGCGACCTCGCCGTCGTCCCCGCCACGGTGACGGATCTGACCTTCCAGGGCCCGGTCGTGCGCCTGGGACTGGCCGGCGCCGACGAATCGCCCATCGTCGCCCACATCGGGCCCGGCGACGATCTGCCGATGCTGCGCCCGGGCGATCAGGTGTACGTCAGCTGGGCGCCCGCGTCGTCGCTGGTGCTGCCCGCGGCCGACATCCCGACCACCGAGGACCTCGAGGAGATGCTCGACGACTCCTGACCGCCGACCGACCAGACCTGACCGCACCCGCCCCGGACGAAAGGCAGAGCCGCCATGGCCAAGAACCCGAACAACCCAGACATCAACCTGCTGGCCCGCCTCGCCGCCAACCCCACCACGCGGCGCCGGTTCCTCGGCGGCGGCGGAGCGGCCGCGGCCGGCCTCATCCTCGGCCCGTCGTTCCTGGCCGCCTGCGGATCCAAAGACAGCGGCTCCGGCGGCGGCACGGCGACCGCCACCTCCGACGACGGTTCGCCGGCCACCGGCAACCTGCGGATCTCGAACTGGCCGCTGTACATGGCCGACGGCTTCGTCGCCGCCTTCCAGACGGCGTCCGGTCTGCAGGTCGACTACAAGGAGGACTTCAACGACAACGAAGAGTGGTTCGCCAAGAACAAGGAACCGTTGTCGCGCAAGCAGGACATCGGCGCCGACCTGGTGGTGCCCAGCGAGTTCATGGCCGCCCGGCTCAAGGGCCTGGGCTGGCTCAACGAGATCAGCGACGCCCGGGTGCCCAACAAGAAGAATCTCCGCACCGATCTGACCGACGCGCCCGTCGACCCCGGCCGCAAGTACATCGCCCCGTACATGTCGGGCATGGTCGGGCTGGCCTACAACAAGACGGCCACCGGCCGGCCGATCACCAAGATCGACGATCTGTGGGACCCGGCGTTCAAGGGCAAGGTCAGCCTGCTCTCGGATCTGCAGGACGGCCTCGGCATGATCATGCTGTCCCAGGGCAGCAAGGTGACCGAACCGAGCGCCGAGTCCATCCAGAAGGCCGTCGACCTGATCAAGGAGCACAAGGACAAGGGGCAGATCCGCCGGTTCACCGGCAACGACTACTCCGACGACCTGGCCGCCGGCAACATCGTTGTCGCGCAGGCATATTCCGGTGACGTCGTGCAGCTGCAGAAGGACAACCCCGATCTGGAATTCGTGGTGCCCGACAGCGGCGGCACCTGGTTCATCGACACCCAGGTGATCCCGTGGACCACACAAAACCAGAAGGGCGCCGAGGCGTGGATCGACTACGTCTACGACCGGCCGAACTACGCCAAGCTGGTCGTCGCCACCCAGTACGTGCCGGTGCTCTCGGACATGACCGACGAGCTGGCCAAGATCGACCCGAAGGTCGCGGCCAACCCGTTGATCAACCCGCCCAAGGAGACCCTGGACAAGCTGCAGTCCTGGCCGACGCTGACCGACGAGCAGACCCAGGCGTTCAACAGCGCCTACGCCGCGGTCACCGGGTCCTAGGCGTCGGTCCCGGGTCGCTCCGATGGCAGGTGTAGCCGGCAGCAACCGTCAGCGCAGCAGGATCGCGCCGTACCTGATGATCCTGCCGGGGCTGGTGTACCTCGCGGTTTTCTTCGTGGTGCCGTTCTTTTCGCTGTTCCGAACGTCGCTGTCGACCATGGGCGGTTCGGTGTATCTGCCCGAACTCCATTTCGTGTGGGACTTCGGCAACTACGCGCAGGCGTTCTCGCTCTACCACGACCAGATCATCCGCTCGCTGGTGTATGCCCTTGCCGCAACGGTGATTTCGCTGCTGCTGTCATATCCGCTGGCCTATGTGATCGCGTTCAAGTCCGGCCGGTACAAGAACCTGCTGCTGGGCCTGGTGGTGCTGCCGTTCTTCGTGACGTTCCTGGTGCGCACCCTGGCGTGGAAGACGATCATGGCCGACGGCGGGTTCCTGGTGCGTCTGCTCGACACGCTGGGCCTCGTCGACGGCCGGCTGCTGTCCACGCCGTGGGCGGTCATCGGCGGCCTGGTGTACAACTCGATGACGTTCATGATCCTGCCGCTGTACGTCAGCCTGGAGAAGATCGACCCGCGGCTGCTCGAGGCGTCCAAGGACCTGTACAGCTCGGCGTTTCGCGCGTTCCGCAAGGTGATCCTGCCGCTGTCGCTGCCCGGTGTGATCGCCGGCAGCATGTTGGTGTTCATCCCCGCCGTGGGTGACTTCATCAACGCCGACTACCTGGGCAGCACCCAGACCACGATGATCGGCAACGTCATCCAGAAGCAGTTCCTGGTGGTCAAGGACTACCCGGCGGCCGCAGCCCTGAGCTTCGTGCTGATGGCGATGATCCTGGTGGGTGTGCTGTCGTATGCCCGGGCGTTGGGGACGGAGGACCTGGTATGACGGCGCCCGCCGCGATCGCGGAGAGTTTCGGGGAGGCCTCGGGCCGGCGCGGGTTGCGCGGCTTCGGCGCCGGCGGCCGGGTCGGAGATCTGGTGCTACGCGTCATCGCCGGGCTGGTGATGCTCTACATCTTCCTGCCGATCTTCGTCATCGTGCTGTTCTCGTTCAACAAGCCGGCCGGCAAGTTCAACTACACCTGGCAGGGCTTCACGCTGGAGAACTGGCTGAACCCATTCAAATACCCCGCGCTGACCAAGGCGCTGCAGATGAGCCTGACGGTGGCCGCGGTCTCGACGGCGATCGCCCTGGTACTCGGCACGCTGCTGGCGATCGCGCTGGTGCGACAACGGTTCCGGGGCAGCAAGGCCGTCGAGACCTTCCTGATCCTGCCGCTGACCGCGCCCGAGGTCGTGATGGGCGCCTCGCTGCTGACCCTGTTCCTCGACCTGGGCTGGGCCACCGGGTTCGCGACGATTGTCATCGCGCACATCGCGTTTCAGATCAGCTTCATCGCGATGACGGTGCGGGCGCGGGTCCGTGGCTTCGACTGGACCCTGGAGGACGCCTCGCTGGACCTGGGCGCCGGCCCCACCCGGACGTTCTTCAAAGTGACTCTGCCGCTGATCGTTCCGGGCATCGTGGCCGCGGCGATGCTGTCCTTCGCGCTGTCCCTGGACGACTTCATCATCACCTATTTCGTCAGCGGGTCGACCGTGACCTATCCGCTCTACGTCAACGCCGCGGTCAAAGCGGCCGTGCCGCCGCAGATCGACGTGCTGGCCACGGCGATCCTGGTGATCAGCCTGATCCTGCTGGCGTTCGGGACGCTCTACCGACGCAGGCGCGAAAGCTGAGCCCGGCCCCGAATCTGTTCAGCGTTGGCTGCGAACCTCACTCGCACTTTCTCGCAGTGAGCACTGAACAGATTCCGGGGCGGCGCGTCAGTCGAAGAACCGCAGCCCGCTGATCCTCGGGGTTCCCGCCTGGTCGGCGAAGTCGACGATCAGCAGCCCGCGCGGTTCGAATTGGCCGGCGGTCAACGACACCGTGATCGAGCGGCCGGCCGCCAGGATCTTGCTGGCATGCGCACCGCGCAGCCGCTCACCCAACACCCCGAGGTCGGCGCCGGGCTTCACGCCGGGGCCGAGGAGCCGGCGGGTCGACAACTCGTCGCCGGCCGACAGCGCGGCGAGCAGATCGGCGACCGCTGCCCGGGCGGCGCGGCCGGGCCGGCGGAACCCGCGGGCGAATCCCAGTGTGCCGCCCACACCCTGATTTGCCAGCAGTGCCCGCGACAGCGCGAGACCGGCCGGCAACGCGGCCGGCCCGTTGCGGCCGAACTGCGCCAGCATCGGCACCAGCTCCCAATAAGCCTGCAGCGACGTGATTTTCAGACCGTCGGCGCCATCGCTGAGGTGGTAGACCAGCACCGCGGGGATCTGCATCGCGACCGCCGCGGACATCCGCACGTTCAGCGTCAGATCCCGCACCACCGTGGCGCCCCCGACGAAGTCCGCGCGGGAATCGAAGGTGATCTCGCGGGGGCCGATGAAGGTGTCGTAGAACCGGCCGATCGCGGCACGCCCGATGTGCGGGGCGGACCCCACCGGGTCCTCGACACGACCGTCGTGGGCGAACAGCGACAGCCATCCGGCCCGGTCGCGGCGGCCGGCCGCCTGCAGCGAAAGCTCAGCGGCGGCAAGGAGTTCGGCGGCGGTACTCAGCGCGTCACCCCCGGCCCGCCGACGATCTGGACACCCGCGTCGCGCAACGCCGTCAGCGCCTCGGCCGTGGACTCGGGCGCCACCCCGGCCGTCAGGCCCAGCAGCACGCGGGTGGCGAATCCGTTGGCGGCCGCGTCGGCCGCGGTGGCCCGCACGCAGTAGTCGGTGGCGATGCCCACCACGTCGACGGCGTCGACCCCCCGGTCGCGCAACCACGAGGCCAGCGGGGTGGCGGTGTCGTCGGCGCCCTCGAACCCGCTGTAGGCCGCGGCGTGGGCGCCCTTGCGGAACACCGCCTCGACCGCACGGGTGTCCAGATCGGGATGGAACCGGGCACCGGGCGTGTCGGCCACGCAGTGCCGCGGCCACGACGAGACGAAGTCGGGATGGTCGGAGAAATGCGCGCCGGGGTCGATGTGGAAGTCCGTGGTCGCGACCACATGGTCGTAGCCGTGGTCGCCGGCGAGCCGGTCGCTGATCGCCCGGGCCACGGCCGCCCCGCCCGCCACGGCCAGCGAGCCGCCCTCACAGAAGTCGTTCTGGACGTCGACGATGATCAGCGCGCGCATCCACCCACCGTATCCGCCGCGAAAGGGCGGCCGCTGCCCCATGACTTCCTAAGATGAGGACCGATGACGCTGTTCGACTTCTTCCAGGCCGGTGAGCTGCCCGCGCCGGTGGTTTCGGCAGGCGACGCGGTGGCCGTCGCGCGTGATCATTTCGGCCTGACCGTCACCGCCACCCCGCTGGGCAGCCAGCAGGACGCGAACTTCCTGTTGCGCGGTCCGGCCGGTGACCCGGTCGGGGTGCTCAAGGTGGCCAACCCCGCGTTCAGCCGGCTCGAGATCGAGGCCCAGGACGACGCGGCGGGGTTCCTCGCCGGCGCCGGGCTGCGGGCGGCCCGCAACATCGCGGCGCCGGGGCGCGCGCCGATCGCCGAGATTCCCGACGGCTCCGGCGGCACGTTGTTCGCACGGATCATCGCCTTCCTGGCCGGCGGCACGATGAGCGGCGACCGGTACGTCGCGCCGGCCCTCTGGGCCGCGCTGGGGACACTGGTCGGTCGCGTCGGTTGCGCGCTGGCCGATTTCGACCACCCCGGGGTGCATCGGGTGCTGCAGTGGGATCTGCGGCACGCCGACCGCACCATCGGCCTGCTGGGGCGCTACGTGACCAACCCCGGCCGCCGGCACCTGGTGGAGGCCGCGGCCGCACAGGCCTGGCGCACCGTCGCCGATGTCGCGGCGGAGCTGCCGATCCAGGTGATCCACGGCGACATCACCGACGACAATGTGGTGTGCGCCGAGGCGGACCAATCGCCCGACGGGGTCATCGATTTCGGCGACCTCACCCGGTCGTGGGCGGTGGGCGAGCTGGCCGTCACGGTCTCGTCGGTGCTGCGCCACGCCGGCGGCGAACCCGTCGCGGCCCTGCCGTTGATCGCCGCGTTCGACGCGCAGCGCCCGTTGCGGGACGCCGAGATCGCCGCGCTGTGGCCGCTGGTGGTGCTGCGGGCGGCCACCCTGGTGGTCAGCGGCAATCAACAGGCCGCCATCGACGCCGAAAATGACTACGCCAGCAGCGCTCTCGAGTTCGAGTGGCAGATCTTCGAGCGCGCGATATCCGTTCCGTCGGACGTGATGACCGGACTGATCGCCGCCACCCTGGGTCGACCGGCCGCTCCCCCGCCCCCGCAGGTGATGCCGATGCTGACCGGCGTCGACCCGGGTGACGTTGCAGCACTGGACTTCTCGACCCAGTCCGACCTGGTCGACGGGGGCGCCTGGCTGGATCCCGAATGCGAGGAGTCCGCCGCCGCCCGAGCGCTGGCCGCCGGCGCTCCCGTCGCCGCGACCCGCTACGGCGTGCCGCGGCTGACCAGATCTGTTGCACTGCAAAGTGATTCACCGGCAACCGTGCCGACCGGCATCGACTTGTGGTCGGCCGGCGAGATGACGGTGACCGCCCCGCATACCGGGATGGTCCAGTACGCCGCCGACGGCGAGGTCGTGCTGGCCGGTGCCGACGAAGCCCTGGTGCTGCGGGGCCGAACGCTGCGTCCCGCCGCGCCGGCCGGGCATGCGATCGCCGCCGGCGCTCCCCTGGCGACCGTGGGACCCGGCCGGGTGTGGCTTCAGGTCCGGACCGGCAGCGCCGACCTCAGCGTGCCGGCCTTCGTGCGACCCGAGTACGCGCCCGGCTGGCTGGCGCTGACCCGGGACCCGGCGCCGCTGCTGGGTCTGCCACCCACCGGCGGGGACGAGGCAGCCGAAGCCCTGGTGCAGCGCCGCGGCCGGGCGCTGGCCGGCGTGCAGGAGCAGTACTACCTGCGGCCGCCGCGGATCGAACGGGGCTGGCGCGAGTTCCTGCTCTCCGTGGACGGCCGCAGCTACCTGGACATGGTCAACAACGTCGCCGCCATCGGGCACGGTCACCCCGAACTGGCCGAGGCCGTCGCGCGGCAGTGGCGCCGACTGAACACCAACTCGCGGTTCAACTACCGCGCGATCGCCGACTTCTCGCAGCGGCTGGCGGCCACCCTGCCCGATCCGCTCGATACGGTGTTCCTGGTCAACTCGGGTTCCGAAGCGGTGGACCTGGCATTGCGGTTGGCGATGGCGACCACCGGCCGCCGCGACGTCGTCGCCGTCGCCGAGGCCTATCACGGCTGGACGTACGCCACCGACGCGATCTCGACGTCGGTGGCCGACAACCCCAACGCGCTGACCACCCGGCCCGAGTGGGTGCACACCGTGCCGAGCCCGAACAGCTACCGGGGTGAGCACCGCGGCGCGGCGGCCGGCCGGTACGCGCCCGAGGCGGTGGCCGTCATCGAGGATCTGGCGCGCCGCGGCCACCCGCCGGCGGCGTTCATCTGCGAACCGTTCTACGGGAACGCCGGCGGCATCGCGCTGCCCGACGGCTATCTGCCCGCCGTGTACGCGGCGGTGCGCGCGGCCGGCGGCCTGGCGATCGCCGACGAGGTCCAGGTGGGTTACGGCCGGCTGGGCGCGTGGTTCTGGGGATTCCAGGGCCAGCACGTGGTGCCCGACATCGTCACGGTGGCCAAGTCGATGGGCAACGGCCAGCCGCTGGGCGCCGTCGTGACCACCCGGGCGATCGCCGACGCCTACCGCACCCAGGGCTACTTCTTCTCCTCGGCCGGCGGCAGCCCGGTGTCGTGCGTGGTCGGGCTGACCGTGCTCGACGTCATCGAACGCGACGGGCTGCAGCACAACGCCCTGGTGGTCGGGGAACATCTGCGCGCCCGGCTGGCCGACCTGGCCGCACGTCATCCGCTGATCGGCGCCGTGCACGGCAACGGCCTCTACATGGGCGTCGAACTGGTCCGCGATCCGGTGACGCTGGAGCCGGCCGTGGCCGAGACCGCGGCGATCTGCGAGCGGATGCGCGAACTCGGCGTGATCGTCCAGCCCACCGGCGACCGGATGAACGTCCTGAAGATGAAACCGCCGATGTGCCTGACGCGGGCGTCGGCGGACTTTTTTGTCGACATGCTCGAGCGGGTACTCGACACCGGCTGGTGAGCGGCCGCGTTGCGCCAGTTAGCTCAGCGAACTAAGGTCCAGACACATGTCCAGGTATTGCCCCGGCCAGCCCCGAGGGGTGGCGTGAGTCAGCCGTTGCGCATCGCATTGCTGTCGTACCGCAGCAAGACCCACTGCGGCGGCCAGGGCGTCTACGTGCGGCACCTCAGCCGCGGCCTGGTCGAGTTGGGCCACCATGTCGAGGTCTTCTCCGGGCCGCCGTACCCCGGCGGTCTCGATGAGCGGGTGACGCTGCGCGAGGTGCCCAGCCTGGATCTCTACCGCGAGCCCGACCCGTTCCGGGTGCCGCGGCCCAGTGAGATCCGGGACCGCATCGACATGCTGGAACTGCTCACCATGTGGACGGCCGGGTTCCCCGAGCCCCGCACCTTCGGGTTGCGCACCGCGCGCATCCTGGCCGAGCGCCAGCGCGACCCCGCCGGCCGGTTCGACATCGTGCACGACAACCAGAGCCTGGGCACCGGCCTGCTGAAGGTGGCCGCCGCGGGCACCCCCGTCGTGGCGACCGTGCATCATCCGATCACCCGCGACCGGGTCCTGGATCTGGCCGCGGCCAGGTGGTGGCGCAAACCGCTGGTGCACCGCTGGTACGGGTTCGCCGAGATGCAGAAGGCGGTCGCGCGGCAGATCCCCGACCTGCTGACCGTGTCGGGCACGTCGGCCGCCGACATCGCCGACGACTTCGGCGTCCACCCCGATCAACTGCACGTGGTCCCGCTCGGCGTCGACACCGCGCTGTTCCAGCCGACCCTGCAGCCCCGGGTGCCGGGCCGCATCATCGCCATCGCCAGCGCCGACGTGCCGCTCAAGGGGGTGGCGAACCTGTTGCAGGCGGTTGCGAAACTGCGCACCGAACGCGACGTCGAACTGCAACTGGTGGCCCGGCTGGAAAGCAACGGCCCCACCGAGAAGCTGATCGCCGAACTGGGCATCTCCGATATCGTGCACGTCAGCAGCGGCCTGTCGGACGCCGAACTCGCCGCTCTGCTCGCCTCGGCGGAGATCTCCTGCATCCCCTCGCTCTACGAGGGCTTCTCCCTGCCGGCCGTCGAGGCGATGGCCAGCGGAACACCGATCGTGGCCAGCCGCGCCGGGGCGCTGCCCGAGGTGCTCGGGTCCGAGGGCCTGTGCGCCGAACTCGTCAAACCCGGTGACGCGGAGGAACTGACCACGGTGCTGCGCAATCTGCTCGACTCCCCCGAGCGGCGCTACCAACTGGGCATCGCCGGCCGGCAGCGCGCCGTGGACGTGTATTCGTGGGAATCCGTTGCCGCCCAGACCGTCAACGTCTACCGTCGCGCGATCGAACGGACCCGGCCGTGCTGACCGTCGACTTCGACCGGCTCGGAATCGGGCCCGGCACCAAGGTGATCGACGTCGGCGCGGGTGCCGGCCGGCACAGCTTCGAGGCCTACCGGCGCGGTGCGGACATCACTGCGTTCGACATGAGCGAGGCCGACATGGCCGATGTGGCAACGATGTTCGAGGCGATGGCCTCAGAGGGTGAAGCCCCGGCCGGCGCGCGGGCGCGGGCCGTCGTCGGCGATGCGCTGGCACTGCCCTACGACGACGGCACCTTCGACGTGGTGATCGCCTCGGAGATCCTCGAACACGTGCCCGCCGACGACGCCGCCATCGCCGAACTGGTCCGGGTCCTGCGCCCCGGTGGCACGCTGGCGGTCAGCGTGCCGCGCTGGCTGCCCGAGCGCATCTGCTGGCTGCTGTCCGACGAGTACCACGCCAACGAGGGCGGCCATGTGCGGATCTACAAGGCCACCGATCTGCGCGACAAGATCGCCTCGCGCGGCCTGCGGTTCACCCACTCCCACCACGCCCACGGCCTGCATTCGCCGTTCTGGTGGCTCAAATGCGCTGTGGGAGTTGAACAGAACACCCATCCCGCGGTGACGGCCTACCACAAGCTGCTGGTGTGGGACATGATGGCGCGGCCGCTGTTGACCCGCGCCACCGAAGCGGCGCTGGATCCGCTGATCGGCAAGAGCGTGGCGCTGTACTTCGAGAAGCCCGTGCGCAGCGGGGTTGTCAGCGAGCAGGCCCTTGCCTGACGTCCCCGAAGTCGACGGCGTGCTGTCCGCGCAACAGTGCCTGGACACCGCGTCGTCGATCGCGCGGACCCAGCAGCCCAGCGGCGCCATCCCGTGGTCCACGTTCGGGCACACCGACCCGTGGGATCACGTCGAGTCCGCGATGGCCCTGACCGCCGCGGGCCTCTGCGAACCGGCGCGCGCCGCCTTCGACTGGAGTCGGCGCACGCAGCGCGCCGACGGGTCCTGGCCGATCCAGTTCCGCGGCGACGTCGTCGAGGATGCCAACAGCGACAGCAACTTCTGCGCCTACATCGCCGCCGGGGTGTGGCACCACGTCCTGGTCACCGGCGACGACGCGTTCGCCGAACGGATGTGGCCGACGGTGCGCGCCGCCATCGACTTCGTGCTCGGCCTGCAGCTGCCGGGCGGTGAAATCGCCTGGGCGCATTCGCCTTCCGGTGTCATCCCGGAAGCGTTGCTGACCGGTTCGGCCAGTGTCTACCACAGCATTCGCTGCGCACTGGCCCTCGCGCACCACCTGAACCAGACGCAGCCGGAGTGGGAGGTGGCCGTCGGCGCGCTGGGACACGCCATCGTCGGGCATCCGGAGGCGTTCACCGACAAGCCCCATCATGCGATGGAGTGGTACTACCCGATCCTCGGCGGCGCGCTGCGCGGACCGGACGCCGAGGCCCGGATCGACGGGCGCTGGAGCGACTTCGTCGTCAGCGGCCTGGGCATCCGCTGCGTCGACGACCGCCCCTGGGTCACCGGCGCCGAAACCTGTGAGCTGGTGCTCACCCTCGACGCGCTCGGCGCCCGCGACCGCGCCCTCGAGCAGTTCGCCAACATGCAGCACCTGCGCGAGCGCGACGGCTCCTACTGGACCGGCCTGGTGTTCGCCGACGGCAAGCGCTGGCCCGTGGAACGCACCACCTGGACCGGCGCGGCGGTGGTCCTGGCCGCCGACGCGCTGTCCGGCGCCACCGGGGGCAGCGGCATCTTCCGCGACGAACTGCCCCGCGGCCTGGTGGGCGACTTCGACTGCGAGTGCGTCACCAGCGAGCGTTGAGCCGCGTCAAGCCGGCGGAGATTCGGGGCGCCCTCAGGACTCCTTCACCCGCGAGTACCAGATCCGGTCCGCGACCGCGACGATGTCGTCGGACATCACCGAGGCCCGGCGGTAGAACTCGCGGCTTGCGACGACGACGCGGATATCGGTGACCTGGAGCAGATCGCCGGTGGCCTTGCGGTAGATCCGCTCCAGCTTGCGCTGGGACTTCACGGCGGCGTCGGCGGCGTCGGTGGCGGACACCGCCGACTCGATTCGCCGTCCGCCCAGGGAATCGAACGCCGTCTGGAGGTGCCCGACGCCCTCGGCGAGCAGGACTGCCATGTCGGCCGTCGCCTGATCGGGGGGGAACGCCATGGCCTCGGACTCCCTCACGGTGTCCTTGGCGCCGTTGATGACCTTGTCGAGGTCGCGGGACAGCTGAAACAGGTCCTCGGGCTGGAGCGGTGTGGTGAAGGCCTCGCTCACGGCATCGACGAGTTGGCGCCGCACCTGGTCGCACTCATGCTCGGCCTCGCGCACGTCGTTGGCCCGATAGGTGTCCCCGGCCGCCCAGGCGGCGAAGGCCTCCATCCCCTGTGCGGTGATCTCGACCTGCGACTGCAGCATGCCGATGACATCGGGCGTGTCCGGGAGAAACCAGCGCCTGCCCTTACCAGCCGAGGAACTCATAGCGCTCTCCATCCGAGTAGGACGACGACGGCCAGCAGGCCCGCCGCCGGGATCGTGGTAAGCCAGGCGACCCCCATTTCGCGCACGATCTCCCAGCGCACGTGCTTCCACCGGCGCCGACCCGCGCCGACACCGACGACCGAGCAGGCCACCACCTGCGTGGTGCTCACCGGCGCGCCGATGAGCGAGGAGCCGAGGATGACGGCCGTGGATGAGACCTGGCTGGAGAAGGAGTCAGTCGGGGTGAGGCTGAAAATGCGCTGGCCGATCGTCTTGACGATGCGCCAGCCGCCCAGCGCGGTGCCCAGCGTGAGTGCGACGCCGGTAGCGACCTTCGCCCACAGCGGGACCGTCAGTGTTTCGGTGTGGCCGGAGGCCAGGAGCAGAACCGCTATGACGCCCATGGCCTTCTGGGCGTCGTTGCCGCCGTGACTGAAGGACAGCCCGGCTGCCGCAATCCATCCAACGCCGCGAACGGGCTCGTTCCACCGTGTCGTCCAACGCCGCGAGGCCCTCCGCAGGATGCGCAGCAGCAGGAAGGCGAAGGCGAAACCCAGGGCCGGCGAGATCATCAGTGCGACGAGCACACCGATCACACCGGTGGGATGCCAGCCGTCGAGGCCACCCCAGTTGACCGATTCGAGGCCACCGGACCCGGTGAGAATCCCATCGGCGACGGCCGCACCGACAAGTCCGCCGACCAGGGCGTGCCCGGACGATGACGGCAGTCCCCGCCACCACGTGATGAGGTTCCAGGCCACCGCCCCGGCCAGCCCTGCCCCGGCGACGGACACCATCTGGCTCTGCGGCACGGTCACGATCCCGCCGATGGTGTCGGCGACGGCCGTCCCCAGGAGGATGGCCCCGGCCATGTTGAACACCGCCGAGAGCCCGACGGCCTGACCCGGAGTGGCGCCGCGCGTCGCCACCAGGGTGGCGATCGCGTTGGACGCATCGTGAAAACCGTTGGTCAGCGCGAAGGCGGCGGCGAAGCCGATGGCGATGAACAGCCCGATTTCCACTGCACCTCCCGTCGATCGGGCATCACCATAGTGAATTCGGGGTGAATGCGTGGTAAACGCGCCGAGATACGAAGCGACAGGCGGCAAATCCCGTCCCGCATTATCAACTACTTGTCATTCGTGGGGCCGGGCGATACCGTCGACCTCAGCCCACACCTCGCCGACGGCTGCGGCCCGGCGAGATGTGCCCCAACCCGAGACTCGAAGGAGTTGGCACATGGCCCGGTTCCCCAAGCCGGTGGAAGGCAGCTGGACCCAGCACTATCCGGAGCTCGGCACCGGCCCGGTGTCCTACGAGGACTGCATCAGCCCGGAGGTCTACGAGCTGGAACGCCGGGCGATCTTCAAACGGGCCTGGCTCAACGTCGGCCGCGTCGAACAACTTCCCCGCAAGGGCAGCTACTTCACCAAGGAGATGAAGGCGGCCAACACGTCGATCATCTTGGTGCGCAACAAGAGTGACGAGATCAAGGCGTTCCACAACATCTGCCGGCATCGGGGCAACAAGCTGGTGTGGGACGACATCCCGGCCGAGGAGACCAGCGGCGTGTGCCGGCAGTTCACCTGCAAGTACCACGCCTGGCGGTTCGACCTCGACGGCAACCTGACCTTCGTCCAACAGGAGGAGGAGTTCTTCGACCTCGACAAGAGCCGCTACCCCCTGGTGGCGGTGCACTGCGAGGTCTGGGCGGGCTTCATCTTCGTCAACTTCGCCGCCGAACCCGAACAGAGTCTGCGCGAATTCCTCGGCCCGATGATCACCGATCTCGAGGGCTACCCGTTCGAGAAGATGACCTCGCGGTTCACCTACCGTTCGGAGGTCAACGCGAACTGGAAGCTCTACATGGACGCGTTCCAGGAGTTCTATCACGCGCCCGTGCTGCACGCGAACCAGTCGCCGACGGCCTATTCCAAGGCCGCCGCCGAGGCCGGGTTCGAGGCGCCGCACTACCGCATCGAGGGCCCGCACCGGCTGGTGAGTACCTCCGGTGTGCGCGCCTGGGAGATGGCCGCCGAAATGCGCAAGCCCATCGAGGACATCTGCCAGAGCGGGCTGTTCGGCCCCTGGGACAAGCCCGACCTGGGCGAGATGCCGGCCGGGCTCAACCCGGCGAAATGCGATCCGTGGGGCCTGGATTCGTTCCAGTTGTTCCCCAACTTCGTGATGCTGTTCTGGGGACAGGGCTGGTATCTGACCTACCACTACTGGCCGACGTCGCAGCGCAGCCACATCTTCGAGTGCACGCTGTACTTCCCGGCGCCGCGAACCCCGCGTGAGCGACTGGCCCAGGAGTTGGCCGCACAGTCGTTCAAGGAGTACGGCCTGCAGGACGCCAACACCCTGGAGGCCACCCAGACCAGCATCGAGTCGCGCGTCGTCTCCGAGTTCCTGCTCTGCGACCAGGAGATCCTGCTGCGCCACCTGCACAAGGAGACGGCGTCCTGGATCGACGACTACCAGCGCAAGACCGCGGGAGTGTGATCGGGATGGCTTTGTTGCCAACGGAATTCGCCGACCTGGAACAGTTCTCCGATTGGGTGCTGCCCGACGAGGCGGCCCGCTACGCCAAACGGCTGGACAGCACCATGACGCAGATGCAGGCGTTCTACGACGCGGTCACCGCGCGCGCCGAGGACGCCATCAGCTATTGCGACAAGTTCGCCCTCGACGACATGCCCGACGACGTCCTCAACCTGATGCGCCTGCTGTATGCGATGGTGACCGTGTCCTTCCCGGTCGAATGCTGGAAGCAGCCCCGGGTTCCGGACTCCGGGGCCACCAGCCTGGACTGCGTGTACGAGCCCGTGCCGTGACCGGCGCGACGGTCCTGCGGGCCGCCCGGTGGGCCGACGTGGCAGCCGGCGTCGTCCGCTCGCCCGCCGAGGTGGTGATCGAGGGCAACCGCATCACCGCGGTGAATCCCGAAGGGCCCGTTGCCGATTCCACGGTCATCGACCTGGGTGATGTGACCCTGCTGCCCGGGCTGATGGACATGGAGCTCAATCTGCTCATCGGGGGTCCCGGCAGCCCCGAGGGGCTCCCGACGCCGATGCACGGCGTGCAGGACGACCCCGCCTACCGGACCCTGCGCGGCGCCGTCAACGCGCGCACCACCCTGGACGCCGGGTTCACCACCGTGCGCAACCTCGGGTTGATGGTGAAGACCGGCGGATACCTGCTCGACGTCGCACTGCAGCGCGCCATCGACCAGGGCTGGCATCCGGGTCCGCGCATCTACCCGGCCGGGCACGCCGTCACCCCCTACGGCGGCCACCTGGATCCCACCGTCTTCCAGCGCCTGGCGCCGGGCATCATGCCGCTGTCGGTGGCCGAGGGCATCGCCAACGGGGTACCCGACGTCATCGCGTGCGTGCGCTACCAGATCCGCCACGGCGCCAAACTGATCAAGGTCTCGGCCTCCGGCGGGGTGATGTCGCACAGCACCGCCCCGGGCGCCCAGCAGTACTCCGACGCCGAGTTCGCCGCCATCGCCGACGAGGCGCACCGCGCCGGGGTGAAGGTGGCCGCACACGCCGTCGGCGATCGGGCCATCCAGGCCTGCATCCGCGCCGGCATCGACTGCATCGAACACGGCTTCCTGGCCGGCGACGACACCATTCAGATGATGGTCGACCACGGCACCTTCCTGGTGTCCACCACCTACCTCACCGACGCGATGGCCATCGACCGCATCGCACCCGAGTTGCGCAAGAAGGCGCTCGACGTCTTCCCGAAGGCGAAAACCATGCTGCCCAAGGCAATTGCCGCCGGGGTGCGGATCGCCTGCGGCACCGACGCACCGGCCATCCCGCACGGCCAGAACGCCAGGGAACTGTGCGCGCTCGTCGACCGCGGCATGACCCCCATGCAGGCGCTGCGGGCGGCGACCGTCACCAGCGCCGAGTTGATCGACGCCGCCGACGAACTCGGCCGACTCGCCCCCGGCTATCTCGCGGACATCATCGCCGTGCCCGGTGACCCGTCCGCCGACATCTCGACCACCCTCGATGTGCGCTTCGTGATGAAGGACGGACAGGTGGTCCGGCAGCCGTGATGAGCAGAGGAGAAGGCGGCATGGAACTCGGCGAGAACACCCTGTGGCTGCTCAAGCAGGCCTTCTACTTCTCCCTGACCACCATCAACGATGCGGTGAAACCCCACGGCGTGAGCATCGCCCAGATCGGTGTGCTTCGTCAGCTCGCCAACGAGCCCGGCCTGTCCGCGGCCGAACTGGCCCGCCGTCTGCTGATCACCCCGCAGGGCGTCCAACTGGCGCTCAACGCGCTGGAGAAACGTGGTCTGGTCGAACGCAAACAGGACCCACAGCACGGCCGCATCCTGCAGGTCTTCCTGACCGACACGGGCCGCGCCGTGGCCTCCGCGGTGGTCGACGAGGCCGTCGCCGCGCACGACAAGGTGTTCGGCGTCCTGCAACCCGCCGAGCAGGAACAGTTGCGCGCCCTGCTGACCCGGGTCGTCGAACAGGGCACCGGCCACACGCTGTTCGGCGACCACGTCGAGCCCTGACGGACCCCCCGGGCTGCGGACGGCCGGCACTTGTGGTCAATAACAAGTACTTGTTATTATGGTCCGGATGACTCCCCCGACGCCTCCGCTCCTGGAAGATGCCGCTGACGGTTTCGCGTCGCTGCGCATCCGGGATGTGGTGCGGGAGACCCCCGACGCGGTGTCGCTCGTGTTCGACGCGACGGCGACCGACCCGCGGTTCGCCTACCGCGCCGGACAGTTCCTGACGCTGCGGGTCAGCATCGACGGGCAGGAGTACCGGCGGTGCTACTCGATGTCGTCCTCACCGGCCGTGCACGAGCAGCTGCGCATCACCGTCAAGCGGGATCGCGACGGCGTGGTGTCCAACTGGCTCAACGACACCGCCACGCCCGGCGACCACATCCAGGCCGCCGCGCCGGAGGGCCGGTTCGTGATGACCGAAAGCGACCGCGAGATCGTCGCTTTCGCCGGCGGCAGCGGGATCACGCCGGTGCTCTCGCTGATCCACACCGCGCTGGCGGCAACCCCCCGCCGCACCCGCCTGTTCTACGCCAACCGCGACACCGACTCGGTCATCTTCCGCGACGCGCTGGCCGAATTGGCCGCCGCCCACGACGACCGGTTCGAGTTGCACCACCATCTCGACGCACAGCGAGGCACGGTCTCGGCCGCGCAGATCACCGCGTTCCTGGGCACTTTCGACCCCGCCGCCGACTACTACGTGTGCGGGCCGGGTCCCTTCATGGACACCGTCGAGGCGGCCCTGCGGGCGGCCGGAATCCCCCGCGACCGGGTGCACGTCGAGCGGTTCAGCGTCGCCCCCGCCGCACCGGCCGACACCGCGGCCGGCGCCGTGACCGAAACGGTCACCATCACACTCGACCGCCGGACCGTCACCTGCGCGTACCGGGCGGGCAACACGATTCTGCAGACCGCGCGGCTGGCCGGGCTCAAGGCACCGTCGTCGTGCGAAACCGGTTCGTGCGGAACGTGTATCGCCCAGGTCGTCGAGGGCAGCGCCCGGATGCTGAACAACGACGCACTCGATGACGACGAGGTCGCCGACGGCCTGGTGGTCACCTGTCAGGCACTGCCCACCAGCCCGACGGTGCGGGTGGTCTATGAGTAAGGGCCGGGTCGCGGTCGTCACCGGCGGAGCCTCCGGCATGGGTGAGGCCATCTGCCACGAACTGGGTCGCCGCGGCCACCGGGTCGCCGTGCTGGACGTCGATCATGATGCGGCCCAACGGGTTACCGAGGACCTGCGGGCCCGGGGCGTCACCGCGTCGGCGGTGGGCGTCGACGTCACCGACCGGCGCGGCGTCGAGGCAGCGTTCGGCACGATCCGCGCCGAACTCGGGCCGGTCGCCGTCCTGGTGACCAGCGCCGGCCTGTTCGCCTATTCGTCGTTCGCCGACATCACGGTCGAATCCTGGCAGCGACTGATCGACGTCAACCTGACCGGGACTTTCCACTGCTGCCAGGTGGCGGTGGGCGACATGGTGGCCGCGGGCTGGGGCCGCATCGTGATGATCTCGTCGTCGAGCGCCCAGCGCGGCACGCCGTTCGCCGCGCATTACGCCGCCTCCAAGGGTGCGCTGCTGACGTTGACCAAGTCGCTGGCCCGCGAGTACGCCGCCCACGGCGTGACGGTGAACAACATCCCGCCGTCGGGCATCGAGACGCCCATGCAGCACGCCTCGCAAGCCGCCGGCTACCTGCCGTCCAACGAGCAGATCGCCGCCCACATCCCGGTGGGGCATCTGGGCACCGGCGCCGACATCGCCGCCGCGGTCGGGTTCCTGTGCTCGGAGGAAGCCGGGTTCATCACCGGGCAGACGCTCGGCGTCAACGGCGGATCGGTTATGTGACAGTGCTTTTCAACAACCCAGCATTCCACCCCCGTTAGGAGCTGACATGGCGACCAGGTGGGCCAAGCCCGCGGAGGGGTCCTGGACCGAGCACTACCCCGACCTCGGCACCGGGCCGATCTCGTTCCGCGACTCGATCTCGCCGGAGTTCTACGAACTCGAACGCGAGGCCGTCTTCAAACGCGCCTGGCTCAACCTGTGTCGCGTCGAGGAACTTCCGTCCGTCGGCAGCTATCTGACCAAGCACATCGAGGCCGCCAACGCCTGGGTCATCCTGGTCCGCGGCGACGACGGCGCCGTCCGCTGTTTTCACAACATGTGCCGGCACCGCGGCAACAGACTGATCCCCGAGGCCGAAACCTCTGGCGAGTGCGCCGAATTCACCTGCCCCCGGTGCGACTGGCGGTACCGCCTCGACGGCACGCTGGCCCGGGTGCCCAACCCGGAGGCGTTCTTCGACTTCGATGCCGGCGACTACGGTCTGGCCCCCGTGCACTGCGACGTCTGGGCGGGGTTCGTCTTCGTCAACTTCGACGCCACCCCGCGCCAGGGCCTGCGCGAGTTCCTCGGGCCGATGGTCACCGCCCTGGACGACTACCCGTTCGGGACACTGACCGAGCGGTACGACTGGATCGCCCACAACAACAGCAACTGGAAGATCTTCGCCGACGCCTTCCAGGAGTACTACCACGTGCCGTCGCTGCACACCCAGCAGGTGCCACCGGAGGTCCGAGATCCCAACGCGGGCTTCACCTGCGGGCATTTCCAGCTCGACGGACCGCACCGGCTGGTGTCGACGGCGGGCACCCGGCGCTGGCTGCTGGCACCGGAGTACATGTACCCGATCGAGCGCGCCACCCGCAGCGGCCTGGTCGGTCCGTGGCGCACCCCGGACATCGGGGAGCTGCCGGCCGGGCTGAACCCGGGCAACATCGAACCCTGGGGCATCAGCAACTTCCAGATCTTCCCCAACCTGGAGATCCTCATCTACGGCGGCTGGTATCTGCTGTACCGGTACTGGCCCACCTCGCACCACACCCACCGGTTCGAGGCCTACACCTACTTCCACCCGGCCCGCACCGTGCGGGAGCGCATCGAACACGAGGTCGCCGCCGTCGTGCTCAAGGAGTTCGCACTGCAGGATGCCGGCATGCTCGGCGGCACCCAGGCGGCGCTGGAGTACGACGTCATCGACGAGTTCCCGGTCAACGACCAGGAGATCCTGGTGCGTCATCTGCACAAGGTCGCCGTCGACTGGGTCGAGGAATACCGGCGCGAGCGCGGCCCGGCCGGGGTGGCACAGTGAGCATCAAGACCCTGCCCAGCGCGTTCGCCGACCTGGAGCATTACGCCCAAACCTGGTGCCTGCCAACCGAAACCGAACGCTGGAACCAGCGGCTGGCATCCAGCATGCCCCAGATGCACGAGTTCTACGACGCCTTCTTCCCCCGCGTCGAGGAGGCCATCGACTACTGCGACAAGTTCGCCCTCGACGATCTGCCCGACGACGCGCTCAATCTGCTGCACCTGATCTACTCGCTGATCATGGTGGCGATGTCGGTGGAGATCATGCACCAGCCCGCCCCGGTCGACGCGGCCGACGCGGTGATGATCCGCACCCGCGATCCCCGGCCCTGACCCGAAAGGACTTCTGATGACCGTACTGACGATCAACAAGCTGACGGATTCGGTGGGCGCCGAGGTCGTCGGCATCGACCCCGGGCGGCTCGGTACCGACGACGGGCTGGCCGCCGCCGTGCTCGACGCCCTGGAGGACAACGGTGTGCTGGTGTTCCACGGCCTGAACCTGAGCCCGGAAGATCAGGTGGCGTTCTGCGGGCGCCTCGGTGCGGTGGACCGCTCCGCCGACGGGCATCACCCGGTGTCCGGCATCTACCCGATCACCCTGGACAAGTCGAAGAACAAGGCCGCGGACTACCTGCGGGCGGCGTTCATCTGGCACATCGACGGCTGCACCCCGCTGCACGACGAGTGCCCGCAGAAGGCGACCGTGCTCTCGGCGGTCCAGGTCGCCGAACGGGGCGGGGAGACCGAATTCGCCAGCGCCTACGACGCCTACGACGCGCTGTCGGCCGCCGAGCAGGAGCGGTACGCGGCGCTGCGGGTGGTGCATTCGCTGGAGGCGTCGCAACGACGTGTCACGCCGGATCCCACGCCGGAGGAACTCGCCCGCTGGCGGTCCCGCCCGACGCACGAGAACCCGCTGGTCTGGACGCACCGCAACGGCCGGAAGTCGTTGGTACTCGGCGCATCCGCGGACCACATCGTCGGAATGGACCTCGACGAGGGCCGCGCCCTGCTGGCCGAACTGCTCGACCACGCCACCCGACCGGCCAAGGTGTACAGCCACACCTGGTCGGTCGGCGACACGGTGATCTGGGACAACCAGGGCGTGCTGCACCGGGCCGCACCGTACGAACCGAACTCGGCCCGCGAGATGCTGCGCACCACCGTGCTCGGCGACGAACCGATCCAATAGGAGTCGGAACTCCCCCGCTAGTCCACCGCCGCGCCGGCCGACCCGCTCACCCGCTGCAGCACCCGCAGCGAACCGGTGGCCGAAACCTCTTGGAACGCACCGCTGTCCAGCGCCCGCCGATAGATCCGGTAGGGCGCCTGACCGCCGTCGTCCGGGTTGGGGAAGACGTCGTGGATGACCAGTCCCGCGCCGGAGGCCACCCATTTCGCCCAGCCGGTGAAGTCGCGCTGCGCGGCTTCGTCGGTGTGGCCGCCGTCGATGAACAGGAACTGCAGCGGCGTCGTCCAGCCCCGCGCCACGACCGGGGACCGGCCGACGATCGCGACCACGTTGTCGGGCAGCGCCATGGCGTCCAGGGTGTGGCGGAACGTGGGGAGGGTGTCGAACAGGCCGGTCACCGGATCGACCATCGTGGCGTCGTGGTACTCCCAGCCCGCCTGGTGCTCCTCGGAGCCGTGGTGATGGTCGATCGTGTACAGCACGCTGCCGGTGTCCGCGGCCGCCGCACCGAGCAGCACCGTCGACTTGCCGCAGTACGTCCCGATCTCCACGCCGACGCCGCCGGCCAGATACCGGCGGGCCGCCTCGTAGAGGGCCCGGCCCTCGTCGGCGGGCATGAAGCCGGTCACCTGCTCGGCGAGATCGAAGAGCCGTGTTGTCTCGGAATCTGGCATACCGGAAACCTAGCGCGTCGCCGTTGCCGGGGTAAACGCGGTGTAGTAGCGTCCGGACATGTGTCCGAACCGGTTGCCCGGGAGGCGACTCGCCGTCGGCTGACGGCCAAACAGGCCGACACGGTCGACCGTCTCGGCAGGTCCGCGGTCGACGTCCTGAGCCGCGCGGGCTTTGCCGGACTGACCATCAGAATGGTCGCCGCCGAGGCCGGGGTCGGGGCCGCGACGGCCTACACCTATTTCTCCTCCAAGGAGCATCTGGTGGCCGAGGTGTTCTGGCGCCGCCTGGCCACCACACCGGCGCCGGCCAACGACTCCCCCGACCCGACGACCCGCGCGGTGGCGGTGCTGCGGCACATCGCCCTGCTCGTCGCCGACGAACCCGAGTTGGCCGGCGCGGTGACCAACGCCCTGCTGGGCAAGGACCCCGACGTCGAGCACCTGCGGCTGCGGATCGGTCAGGAGATCAACCGGCGGCTGAGCACCGCCCTGGGCCCCGACGCCGATCCCGAGGTGGTCGAATGCCTGGAGCTGCTCTACGCCGGTGCGCTGGTACGCGCCGGCATGGGGTATGCCTCCTATCAGCAGATCGCCGAACTGCTGGAACGGTCGACACGAATGTTGTTGAGCTGAAACATGATTCGTCTCGTGACGGCCCTGCTGCTGGCATTCGGCCTGGTGCTGCCGGCCCCCGCCCGGGGCGCCCCAGACCTCAGCGACCTCACTGCGCGAATTGCGGCCGCGAACGCCTATCTGGCCACCCGGCCGGGCACCGTCGGCTATGTGCTGCGGGACCGCAGCACCGGTGCGGTCTACCGCAATCCGAACGCGGGCGCACCCATCTGGACGGCCTCCACGATCAAGCTGGCCATCGTCGTCGACCTGCTGGCCCGCACGTACGCCGGCCAACTGCGCCTGAGCGACGAAGACCGCCAACAGATTTCGGCGATGCTCCACTCCTCGGACAACGACGCCGCGGACGCCCTGTGGACGCGGTACGGCGGCGGAGACCACCAGGCGTTCAACCGCAACTTCCCGCACTACGGCATGCCCGGGGTGGTCCCCCAGCGCGGGTTCAGTGACACCTTCCCGTACTGGGGCTTTCAGAAGGCGACCGCCGACGACCTCGACAGGCTGATCAACTACACGCTCGGCCGGCTCAACCCGACCGACACCGCCACGATCGTGGCGGCCATGCAGAACGTCGACGCCGATCAGCAGTGGGGCGTGTGGGGCGCCGGTCCGGCCATGGCCCCCGGCAACAAGAACGGCTGGTCGCAGGAACAGGGCGGCTGGGTGATCAACTCGGTCGGCTTCGCCGGACCGCGGCAGCGCTACACCCTGGCGATCATGAACGCCCTCGGCGACCAGGGCGGCTACGACGACGGCGTGCAGACCACCACCCATCTCGCCGAACTGCTCCTCGCGCCCGGCTGACAGGTTTGCCCGCCGTCGTGGCCGGGAACCCGCCGGAGATGTTGCTACGCAGAGTCGCCCGTCCCATGTTGGCTGCCGCATTCGTCGGCCAGGGCATCGACGCCCTCCGCAGTCCCAAACCCGCGGCCGACGCCGCGCGTCCCGCCCTGGCGGGACTGCAGAAGCTGCCCGATCCGGTGGGTTCCAACCTCCCGCAGAGCGCCGAGACGTTCGCGAAAGCGACTGCCGCCGTGCAGATCCTCGGCGGCCTGCTGTTGGCGACGGGGAAGGTGCCGCGGCTGGCGTCGGCCGCCCTGGCCACCACCGTCGTGCCGGCCAACCTGGGCACCCGGATGTTCTGGAACGAGGTCGATCCGGAACGCAAGGCCGCCAAACGCAGAGATTTCCTCACCGACATCAGCCTGGTGGGCGGTCTGATCATCGCGTCGGCCGACACGGCCGGAAAGCCGTCGCTGGGCTGGCGGGGTCGCCGGGCCGCGGCCCGTCTGACCGACACGGTCGCCTCGGCGCTGCCGGCGGGGCTCGCGGGCGGCGACACCGATCTGGCCGAACAGGTCGGCGCGCGGTTGCAGGAGGGGCTGGCCGTCGCGGCCGAACGCGCCGAACCGCTGCTGGAGGCGGCCCGGGAGCGGGGCAGCGAGTTCGCCCACGCCGCACTCGAACAGGGTGACGTGTTGGCCACCGAGGCACGCAACCGGGTTGGGGCCTGGCGCCGCGGGTGAGTCCGGGTGCCACCCAGCTCCCGCACGGTAGATTCGATTGCGCACCATCCACCGTGATCAGGAGCAAACCGATGACAACGGGTGACTACCCACCGCCGGACCCCAACATCCCTCCGCCGCCGCCCGGCGGATATCCGCCGCCCCCACCGGGTTACGGCCCGCCGACGGGCTATCCGGTGCCGCAGTACGGTCAACCCGGCGGGTACACCCCGGCGCCCGACCGGCCGGGACAACCCGCCGGTCTGGGTATCCGGTTCGGGGCGCGCTTCATCGACGGCCTCGTGATCGCTGCCGTCGCGGCACTTCTCACCGCCTTGTTCAATCCCGACGGTTCGTATTTCGGGTTTCCCGGCTTTTCCATTTTCTTCCCCATTCTCTGGGGGATACCGGCGTTCATCTACTTCACCGCGTGCGAGGCCTGGAAGGGGTGGACCCCCGGCAAGAAGCTATTCGGGTTGACCGTACGCGGAGCGGGGGGCGCTGCACGGCCCGACTTTCGCCAGGCGGCCATCCGTAACGGATTCACCATTCTGGGCGCCATTCCATGCCTAGGCTTGGTCCTCGCACCGATCGCGATCCTGGTGATCGCGATCACCATCAACGGCAGCCCGACCAAGCAGGGCAAGCACGACGAACTCGCCGGCGGCACGCAGGTGGTCAAGAGCTAGTCCGCCACCACCGAGAGCACCGTTCATCGGCGCTCCCGGTCATTGGGCGAAACATATTGGTCCACAATCGAATCGATGCTCTGATCGACGTCGATGGTGACGCCGTCCTCATCGGGCTGCAGCGGTTCCAGGGTGTCGAACTGGGAACGCAGCAGGGTGGCGGGCATGAAGTGGCCGGGCCGACTCGCCTGCCGGCGGCCGATCACCTCCGGGGTGCCGTGCAGATGCAGGAACCGCGTGTGTGGGCTGTGGCTGCGCAGTTGGTCGCGGTAGCTGCGTTTGAGTGCCGAGCAGCTCATCACACCGCCGCCGGGGTGTGCCGCCAGCCACTCCCCGATCTTCTCCAGCCACGGGTAGCGGTCGCCGTCGTCGAGCGCATGTCCGGCCGACATCTTGGCGATGCTGGCCGGCGGATGGAAGTCGTCGGCGTCGGCGAACGGCACCCGCAGCCGCTGTGCCAGCGCCGCACCCACCGTCGACTTGCCCGAGCCCGACACCCCCATGACCACGATCGGCATGACCATCCGCCCCTCGGCTGACGTCTGTGTTCCGCATCGGACAGTATCGCGCAATTAGTCGTACGATTGCCGCTGGTTTCCCACAAATGACAGGATGAAACCATGTCCCTGGCGGCGGGTTCCAGCAGCGAATTGCACGGCGCACTGGTCGACGCGCTGGGCGCCGACCTGGTGTCCGGGCGCTCACCCGCCGGACACGTGCTGACACTCGATGGACTCGGCACGCAGTACGGGGTGTCGCGCAGCGTCGCTCGGGAGGCCGTCCGGGTGCTGGAGTCCATGGGCATGGTCGCGTCGCGGCGCCGCGTCGGGATCACCGTCCAGCCCCCCGAGGCGTGGCACGCCTTCGATCCCCGACTGGTTCGCTGGCAACTGGATTCCGGGGACCGCGCCGCGCTGCACGCCGCGCTGCACGAACTGCGTCGCGGCGTCGAACCGGTCGCCGCGGCGCTGGCCGCCCGCCGTGCCGATCCGCACCAGTGCCGAACACTGGCGGCCGCGGTCTCCGATATGGCCGTACATGGCCGCACCGGAGACGCGCAGGCATACCTGTTGGCCGACAATGCTTTTCACCGAATGCTGTTGGAGGCCAGCGGCAACGGGTTCTTTCGCGCGCTCAACGGGCTGAACGAGCTGATCGCCGAGGACAGTCGCGAACCGTCGGATCGCGCCACCATCGCGCTACACGACGACGTAGCGCGGGCGATTCGGGAGCGCGACGAAGCGGCCGCCGAGGCGGCGATGCGCGCCCTGGTGGACCCGCCGGGTCAGGCCGGGTAGATCTGGAAGTTCATCAGCAGCCCGTTGACTTCGGTCACCTTGACCGAGGTCTCGGTGGTCTCGCCGTCGCCCTTGACCGTGCACCTGGTCTCCTTGCCGACCACACCCTCGAGGCCACCGGTGCAGGTGACGGTGTCGGCGGCCATGCCGTTCTGTTTCATCAGAGTGGCGACCTGCGTCTGCAGCTGGTCCTGGTTGAGCGCCGGGGTCATCTCGTAGCTGACGGTGGTGCCCTCGACCTTCGTGGTCTTGACGATCGGTTCTATCGCGTTGGTCTCCGAGAGCACGACCTCGCAGCGGGTGATCTTGTCGACCTCGCCGACGAGATCCTCAGCGCAGGTCACCGACTGCGGGGTCTGGCCGGCCTTGGCCAGCCGGTCGGTGATGTCCTTCTGCAGATCGGCCTTGGCCACCACCGGCGGCCCGCCGCCGATCGAGGCGCTGAAGTGACAACCCGACACCGCCGCGGCGATCACCGCCGCGACCGCACCCGACCAGATCCCGACCCTGCGCATACGACCTCCCTGAATGTCTGCCGCCGAACATAGCAAGTTCACAGATTTGCTGCGGGCTAACCACCGATTCACGGGCGCAACCCGACGTCGCCCGGGTCCGCGGCCCGAACCGACAACCTCTTCATTCGGCTAGAGCCAGATCGACACCAGGGCGGTTCGATTAGCCGACAGCACCCGAATCCACGACCGTGATGTCGATCCGGCCCAGATTCCCCGCAGGGCAGCCGTGGTGTCGATTTCGCCGAAATAGCCAGCAGGGTCGCACTTCTCCGCCTTCGCGGGCGAATCCAGAGCCGAGATGTCGATTTCGCGCTAGCCGCCAAGACGGGCACCGCCCCGCGGCACCGTGGCCGAGCACCGCCCCGCGGCGCCGTGGCCGCCCGACCCGTTCCGGCGGCGGGACGCCCCGACTGGGGCTCACGGGGCCAGGTTGCGGTTCCACTCCATCCAGCCGACACCCGTGCGCCCGTCGGCGGTCCGCACCGACATCCAGGCCCGCGGGAAGTCGGCGATGCGCCCGTCGTCGGCGACCAGACGCACCGGGGCGTGCGCGACGACATCCGTGCTCAGCGTGAGATCGCCGGGTTGCAGCACCAGCTCGGTGCTGATCGGTAAACCGTTGGCCGCGAACACCTCCCGCGCCTCGGCGGTCTCCAGTTCGACCAGCCGATCCCCGTCGCGCTGGACGTAGCCCAGGCCGATGGGCGGCGCCCCGGGAATGCGGATGTCGACGGCGTGCAGATGGGTTCCGTCCTCGAGATGCAAAGCCGACCACACCCAGTCCATCGCCCACCAGTCGCGGACGCCCCAGGAATGGTCGCGCTGGCCGGCCGCCGCGGCGATGCTGTGGGTCACCCCGTCGACGACCACGCGTCCGCTGACGGTGCACGGGATTTCGTAGCGGGTGGCCAACCGGTACCGGTACGGCTCGCCGACGGTGCTCCACACCAGGTCCAGCGAGACCTCGGCCGGCCGGCCGTCGGTGCCCGCGAGTGCGGCCGACGGATCGTCGTACACCTCGCCCCGGCCGGAAACGGTCACCCGGTAGGACCGCAGGGGCTCCTCCGCCCGCAGGGTCAGGGCGATGTCGGCGGTATCGACCCGGGTCGGATCCTCGGGCATCGCGACCCGAAAGTCGTTGAGCGCCAACGTCGGCAGGCCCGGACCGCACACGATTGCGTTGATCCAGGCGCGCCCCTCGTTGGGGTACAGACCGAGCCGGATCCAGCCGCCCAGCCCCGCGGCCGGGTCGGCGAAGTCGAAGTACCAGCTCTCGTTCCACAGGGCCTCGTCGGCGGGCTGGTGGGCCGCCTCGTCGGACGGCA